>Ga0194054_10000156_pt1 | contig 34738 bp, 25 predicted proteins | sample SepL2210m_MetaG_FD_163628 | JGI IMG/M metagenome (GOLD analysis project Ga0194054, IMG submission 163628) | Anoxic zone freshwater microbial communities from boreal shield lake in IISD Experimental Lakes Area, Ontario, Canada - Sep2016-L227-10m | ecosystem: Environmental > Aquatic > Freshwater... | reverse complement strand
GGCTTCACCTTTCCATGCTTGCCGTGTTAACCCTGCGTGACGGTCTTTCATTTCTCATCGCCTGGGAACTGATGGCCGTTTCTTCTTTCATGCTGATTTTATTCGAGGCTGAAAAACGGTCAACCCTGAAAACGGCAGTCAATTACCTGGTACAGATGCATATCGGCTTTCTTTTCCTGCTGATTGCCTTCCTTATCACCGAAGCCGGCACAGGCCAAATGAGTTTCGATGCTCTCCCCACCTGGTTCTCAAATCACAACAACACAGGGCTTTTTCTTCTGTTCTTTGCAGGTTTCGGCATCAAAGCAGGGTTCATGCCTTTCCACACCTGGCTCCCCGAAGCACATCCTGCCGCCCCGTCCCATGTTTCGGGGGTGATGTCGGGGGTGATGATCAAAATGGGGATCTACGGCATTTTCCGCGTATTGACTTCGGTGCAGTCCGACTGGTACAGCATTGGCCTGGTCCTGCTCATTGTCTCAACCGGCACCGGATTACTGGGCATTTTATTTTCGACAACCCAGAAAGACATTAAACGGGTACTGGCTTATTCCACCATCGAAAACATAGGGATCATCGGCCTGGGAATGGGCCTGGGATCCATAGGGATTGCCTTGCATAATCCCGTCCTTACCGTTCTGGGCTTCACGGGCAGCCTGCTCCATGTCCTGAACCATTCACTGTTTAAATCCCTTCTTTTTTACGGCTCGGGCTCGGTTTTCAGGGCAACACACACAAGGAATATCGAAGAACTGGGAGGGCTGGTACATTCGCTTCCCCGCACTGCCGGCTTGTTCCTTTTCGGCTCGGCTGCTATCTGCGCACTTCCTCCCCTCAACGGGTTCATCTCGGAATTCCTTTTATATGCAGGGTTCTTCAAAGGCCTTGGCGCAGGGAACGAATACCTGTCCATCCTCTTCCTCCTGATCATTCTCAGCCTTACGCTGATAGGGGGACTGGCCATTTTCAGCTTCTCAAGGGCTTTTGGCATAAGCTTTCTCGGCACCCCCCGAAAAAACATCCCTATACAACCAGGCACAGTAACCAGTGACATGATCTTTCCCCAGTTACTGATTGCATTTGTGATCCTCGGGATCGGACTGATGCCACTTGTGTTTATCACTCCCATCGCCGGGCTTGTCGAAAGCCAGTTCCATCCGGGGATGTTGCCTGCGGGTATATTTCCTGCCGTCGCATTAAGTAAAATCAGTCTTTTCGGGCTTATCCTGGTAAGCCTTGTCACCGCAATACTTTTGTTAAGATTGCGATTGCTGAAAAATCGGGAAGTCATATACGGCCCCACCTGGGGTTGCGGGTATACCCATGGGACCGCGAGGCAGCAATATACCGGGGCTTCATTTTCAGGGAACCTCTCAGAGTTGGCCCAGCCTGTGTTGCAGAACAGGGAGGAGTTCAGGGCCATTGCAGCTGAGGATATCTTCCCGCACAAACGTTCAATGCATATTCAAACCGGGGATATTTTCAGCAAAGGCCTGGGCAAGCTCACCGACTTGTCGTGGCTGGTACTGAAAAAGCTGGCCCGGCTTCAAACCGGCAACATCAGACATTACGTGCTTTATGCATTTATTTTTATCCTCCTGATCTTTGTTCTTCTTTATCTGAAACTGATATGACGGGAACCCTGCTGGCTATAGCATCTGCAATCTTTTTCCCCGGGATTATCCTCAGGGTTAAAAGCATTGCAAGCGGCCGCAAAGGGCCGGGATTACTGCAGCCATGGAAGAACATTAACCTTTTTTTCAGGAAAAGCAGCGTGTTCAGCACAACTACCAGTTTCATCTTCAGGCTGGCCCCCGCCGTTTACCTCGCCACTATTTTTTGTGCCCTGCTTTTACTGCCTTTCCCCGGTATGCCTTCTGCATTTGGGTTTGAAGGCGACTTCATCCTCTTTGCTTACCTGCTGGCCCTTGGCAAACTTCTCTTCATCCTTGGCGCACTCGATACCGGGAGCAGCTTCGAAGGCATGGGCGCCAACCGTGAAGCCCTTTATTCGATGCTTACCGAACCGGCTTTTTTCATTTTGCTTGGGACACTGTCTCTGCTTTCAGGACAACTTTCAATGCAGGGTATCTTTTCACATTTCCAGTTTGCAGGCGAATTCTCCCTGATCGCAGGAGCCATTGCAATTTACCTCCTGGTCCAGATCGCAATGATAGAAAACAGCCGTATGCCTGTTGATGACCCTAAAACACATCTCGAACTCACCATGGTCCACGAAGTAATGATACTCGATTACAGCGGCGTCGACCTGGCCCTGATCCAGACAGGGACAAACCTCAAATTCGTTTTGTACGGGGGGCTTATCGCGAATTTAATTTTACCTGTTGAAGGCGGATGGCTGGGGGCGAATATGCCGCTGTTCTTCCTTGTCCAGGCAGGGTTTGCTGCTGCCATCGGGCTCATGGAATCATTCCGCGCCAGAAAAAAACTGGCTAAAAATCCGCAGTTCATCGTTACCCTGAGTTCCATCGCACTGATCGCTTTTATCGTTGTATTACTGTTAACCCGCAACCTCATCCGCTGATATGACCTCAATGCTCATCATCGTCTTTGCGATCAGCCTGATCTACCTCAGCGTAACCGAGAGGTTCAGGATATATGCAGGACTTGTCGGCCTCCAGGGGTTGTTGCTGTTTGGTTTATCCTTTTTGCAGCTCGACAGGATCACCCTCGCCACTGTGCTTTTCGTCGCCATAGAAACCCTGCTTTTTAAAGTGATCGTGGTGCCTTACCTGCTGTTTACGGTGATCCGAAAAACAGGCGTGGCAAGGGTCCACGAAAAAGCCCTTCCGTCTTTCTATTCACTGTTATTTGTGACCATGGGGCTGTTGCTGAGTATAGTGGTTTCATTCTCAATGAATACCACCCCCTATAACCTGCTGTTTTTTATTGTTTCATTCTTTGCCGTATTTACCGGGCTGTTCCTTATCATTTCGCACCGTAAGATCTTCTCGCACCTGGTTGGGTTCCTGGTGATCGAAAATGCAGTGCTGCTGCTTTCGCTGGCCATTGGCAGCGAGATCCCCATGCTTATTAACCTCGGGATACTGCTGGATATCTTTGTGAGCGTGCTGATACTGGGGATCTTTGTGATGCGGCTGAGGCAGCAGACTGATGATTTAACGATTTTGAAAGATGACTGAGGCTGCTTACATATTCATCCTCTTTTTCGCCATCTCCCTGGTGCTCGGCCTGCTTGTGGGGCTTATCCATTCAAAACCCCTTGCACGAACGCTTACATCATTTTACACCCTTGTCCATATTGCATTTACGATCTATTGCTGGATGCACAGGGGTGAGACGGTCCTCGATTATTTTACATTCGACACCCTGGGCCTGCTGCTGCAGTCGGTGCTTTCAATACTGAGCATCACTACGGTTTACCATGGGTTTATTTATGTTAAAAATGATCCGCCCAGGATCTATGCCATCTATCATGCTGCCCTCATTGCCCTCATTGCTTCGATGACGGGAGCATACCTGGCCAACGGGATGACCACGGTATGGATCTTCGTGGAAGCCACGACGCTTGCCGTAGCTGCCCTCATCTACCATGACCGCACAGCCATTGCCCTTGAAGCTACCTGGAAATATGTTTTTGTTTGTTCAATAGGTATCGCCCTCGCATATATCGGTATTCTTTTCCTGGGGTTCACAGTAAGGGATGCCCGCCTCCTGCATCTTTCATTTTCTTCCATCACCGAAATTGCCCGCATGGCAAACCCTCTGTACCTTAAGATCGCATTTGTTTTCGTACTCGTGGGCTACAGCACCAAAATGGGTCTCTTCCCGATGCATACGGTGACCGTGGATGCGCATACCGTGGCTCCCCCGCCTATCAGCGCTTTTATTTCAACTACCCTGATGAACGTAGGGTTCCTGGCTATTTTCCGCATTTATGCCCTGTTCTCGGCCACTCCCATCCTGCCGTTCATGAACCATGTGCTGCTTCTTTCAGGCTTCCTATCACTCCTGATCTCGGCAGGGTACATGCTTAAAGCCAAACACAACAAGCGGATGCTGGCGTACTCCAGCCTGGAAAATATGGGTATTGTCGCGATAGCGCTTGGAATGGGCGGTATAGGATACTACGCAGCCATACTGCATATCATTCTTCACTCCTTCGCCAAAGCGGGCCTTTTCTACCAGATGGGGCAATCGTACAAAGTCATGGGCACTTATAACCTTGACGAATCGGGAAATTATATGAACCTCTACCCCGCCGGCGCAACTGCTCTTTTACTGGGTCTTCTTTGCATAACCGCAATCCCCCCTTCAGGAATGTTTATTTCGGAACTGCTGATGTTCAAAGCCATGGCGGCAAACGGGGATTACCTCTACCTGGCGGTGGCCGCCCTCCTGCTTTGCTACGTTCTGTATGCCCTGCTTACAAGGGTTTTACACATTGTTTTTTCACAGCCCCGCACTTCATCGGGCAAACAGCATGAGAAAGTAAATCCCTGGCAAACAGTTTCACAATTTGTGCTGTTCGGCCTCGTGATTTTTATATGCTTTTCCCAACCGGCTTTTTTCAGGGGCCTGATCAATGATATTATTCAAAACCTGCCGCGATGACAATAAATACAAACCCTTTTATTGTTCCGCTCGCCGACATCCCTTTGTTTGATTATCCGGAATTTTTTGCAAAGGTGAATGAACTGATGGCGGATGAGGGATGTCACTGCGTTACATATCACGCGGTACCGCTTGGAGCAGCATTGAGGTTTTTTTGCTGTATCGCCTCTGACCATAAAAAAGATTTTGTATTGCTTTCCCACGAGCAGGCTGCCTCCCCACTGCATGTTCTTTCATCACTTACTGCTTTGCATTCTTCATTTCATATGTATGAGCGTGAGATATGGGAACAGTATGGGATTGTATTCAGCGGTCATCCCTGGCTGAAACCGGTACGTTTGCATAATCCGGATGCAGGATGCAGGATACAGGATCCCGCATCAGGAATCATTCATCCTGCATCCCCCATCCCTTATCCCTTTTTCTCCATCGAAGGCGAGGGTATCCATGAAGTTGGTGTAGGCCCCATCCATGCCGGGATTATTGAACCCGGGTACTTCCGTTTCAGCTGCAATGGCGAGAAGGTACTTCACCTCGAGATCCAGCTGGGGTTCCAGCACAGGGGGATGGAAACGCTGTTCCTGGAAAAGCAAACAGGGATACAGCGTGCAGTTCTAGCTGAAAGCATTGCAGGCGATACTGCCGCAGGCCACTCATTAACCCATGCCCAGCTTCTCGAAACCCTTGCCGGGGTTACACCTGCTGCAGCCCTGCAAAGGGAACGGACCATTGCCCTTGAGCTTGAGCGGATTGCAGTCCACATTGGCGACACGGCAGCCCTTTGCACAGATATTGCTTACCAGTTCGGGCAGGTTGTTAACGAAGCCCTCCGTACTATCATGATCAACACAACCCAGTCGTGGTGCGGGAACCGTTTCGGGAAAGGACTGGTGCGTACGGGCGGAAGCCATTATCCTTTAAACGGAGGTTTTATTAAACTCCTGCTCTCGAAACTGAAAGAAGTAGAAGAAAGATACGGGCAGATCACGCATGAGATGTTCACAAACCCCAGCGTCCTCAGCCGTTTTGAAGGCATCGGCAAAGTCAGCGCCCGCCAGGCAGGGATGATAGGCGCTGTTGGCATGGCAGCCAGGAGCAGCGGGGTCAAACGTGATATCAGGTGGTCGCATCCCTTCCAGGCCTTTACTGATATAGTTTATGAGCCCGTAACCCTTCACCAGGGGGATGTCTGGGCCAGGGCCATGCTCAGGAAGCAGGAAGTTGATAAATCAATTCTGCTGATCAGGGATTTTCTTATGGGAAAGGATTTTGAAAGGGAACCGGCCCAACCCTTATATGAATTCAGCCTTCGTCCTTCAAGCTTTGCCTTGTCGCTGGCCGAGGGCTGGAGGGGAGAGATAATGCATTCCGCAGTCACAGACCAGAATGGGAAGATCATTCATTACAAAATAAAAGACCCTTCATTCCATAACTGGATGGCGCTGGCACTGGCTGTAAGGAACCAGGAAATATCAGATTTCCCTTTATGCAATAAGAGCTACAATTTATCATACTGCGGACATGATCTATAAACGATGGCATTAAGCATTATCAGAATATTCCGCCGCCACGGCAGGCAGTACGTGAAAGACCTTCGCAAAGCCGTTATTCCCGAAGGGTTCCGCGGCCGGCCCGTGATCAGCGGCGATATCACCCCGGCTGAAGAAAAATCGGCCGTGAATGTATGCCCTGTGGGAGCAATCACTTCAGGGCCCTTCACCCTCGACCTGGGGAAATGCGAATTCTGCATGGAATGCAGCTTCGCCACTGCAGGCAGGATAAGGTTTACCAACGATCACAGGCTGGCAACAAACAACAGGGAGAAACTGATCATAAAAGCCGGGGAAGATATTCCAATTACGATCGACCAGGCCATGGTAAGAAAGGAGATAAGTTCCTATTTCGGCCATGCACTTAAACTGCGGCAGGTATCGGCAGGGGGAGATAATTCGGCCGAAATGGAACTCAATGCAGCAGGTAACGTGAACTTTGACATGGGCCGTTATGGAATTGAATTCGTTGCATCCCCAAGGCATGCCGACGGCATCGTGCTCACCGGCCCCATCAGCGGGAATATGGCTGAAGCCTTACAGATCTGCTATGACGCCATACCTTCCCCGAAAATTTTGGTCCTTGCCGGAACGGCGGCCATCAGCGGAGGCATCTTTGAGAACAGCAGGCAAACAAACAGGAGCTTCCCTGAAACCTGCAGTCCCGATCTTTATGTACCGGGTAATCCGCCCCATCCCCTGACGTTCATCAACGGGATACTGGATCTTACCGGGAGAAAGTGATCAGCCCCCTATTCGTACCTTAATGCATCGATAGGATTAAGGCTTGCAGCCTTGCGGGCCGGGTACCATCCGAAGAAAATACCGATCACGGTCGAAAACATGAACGAAAGCACAATCGACTGGATCGTGATGGTGACAGGCCAGCTCATAATACTGGCTATCACGCCTGAGGCTATGATCCCGAGACCTACGCCGAGTAACCCGCCGATAAGGCTGATCATCAGGGCTTCGATAAGGAACTGAAGCAATACGTCCCTGCCCCTGGCGCCTACGCCCATCCTGATACCAATCTCACGGGTCCTTTCGGTAACCGATACCAGCATGATATTCATGATGCCGATACCCCCCACGAGCAGTGAAATACTTGCTATGCTTGCAAGCAATGCGGTTAATATGCCGGAGGTGGCCGTTGCGGCGCTGGAAATATCAGCCTGTGAACGGATGCTGAAATCCGGGTCTTCCGAAGGCCCCAGCCTGTGCCGTTCTTTTAAAACCTGGGTGACTTCATCGGTAGCTTCAGGTATCATTTTTTCTGATGTGGCCGACAGCATGATGCTCTGGATATAGGCCACGGTCATCATGCGCACTTGTACAGTATTGAAAGGCGCAATCACGATATCGTCCTGGTCCTGGCCCCAGGCATTCTGGCCTTTCGTTGCTATCAGGCCTATTACCTGGAAGGGGATTTTGTTAATGCGGATGATCTTGCCGGTGGGATCCTGGCCTTCACCAAATAAGTATTTATTCACCGTTTGCCCGATCACGCATACTTTCGTTGCTGTACGGTCGTCGTTCAAAGTAAAGGCTGCGCCTTTTTCAATTTCCAGGTTACGGATATTGAAATAATCGGGGTAGACCCCCCATACCGTGGTCCTCCAGTTCTGGCCGCCTGCAATAAGCTGCCCGCTGGTCCTGACGGTTGGGGTGGAATATAAAACGGCCGGGCAACGGCTTGAAACCGCTTTGTAATCGTCCATCGTCAGCTTCACGCTTGACCCTGCTTCCATCCTTACTCCCCCGGTCATACTGGCCGAAGGGAACACGGTCAGGAGGTTTGTGCCGAGATTGGCAATCTGTTTCTGGATGCTTTCCTTGGAACCCTGACCTATAGCGAGCATGGCAATCACCGACGCAACACCGATGATGATCCCAAGCATGGTGAGGAAAGTCCTCATTTTATTCTTGCCTAATGACCGTAATGCCGCCTTTAACTGGTTTCTGAGTTTCATATCGTATCCTCCTCTGATAAAACGGGCATGGTTAAAAGTTCTATCGCGGCATTCCGGGGTTTTTCCACCGTTAAATCCTTTTGAATCCGCCCGTCCCTGAAAGTCACATTCCTGTTTGTATAAGCAGCAATATCGGGTTCATGGGTCACAATTATGACTGTGATGCCCTGGGTATTCAGCTTCTGGAAAATGCTCATCACCTCTACGGATGTGCGTGTATCGAGGTTCCCTGTAGGTTCATCGGCAAGGATCACGACCGGGTTGTTCACCAGGGCCCTTGCGATGGCAACACGTTGCTGTTCCCCTCCTGAAAGCTGGCTTGGGAAATGGTGAGCACGGCTGGCAAGGCCCACTGATTCAAGGGCATTTATTGAGCGTTCCTTCATTTCTTTCGAAGTGATTTTACTGTTGTACATCAGGGGCAGTTCAACATTTTCAAGGGCTGATGTACGTGAAAGGAGGTTGAACGACTGGAATACAAACCCGATTTTTATATTCCGCAGATGGGCAAGCTCGTCTTTATTCAGTTTTCCCACATCCACGCCATCGAGCATATATTCACCTTTCGTTGGCACATCGAGGCAGCCTGCGATGTTCATGAAGGTGGATTTGCCTGAACCGCTTTTCCCCATGATAGCCACAAAATCGCTTTTATAGATCTCGAGCTTTATCCCCCTCAGTGCATGCACTTCGAGGTCTCCCATTTTATAGATCTTGACCAGGTGATTAACCGAAATGATAGTCTCTTTCATATCAGCGTCCTCCTCTTGCGCCGCCGCTTCCACCACCCTGGGGCGGACGACCCATCGTAGGAGCGAACGGGTTTTGCTGCTGGGTTGTTTGCTGGGTTGAACTTGTATTTACAATGCCAGTCACCAGTTCATCCCCTTCTTTTAAATTACCTTCAACCTCGGTGGAGCTGTTGTCGGAGATCCCGGTTTTAACACGGCGGGGGAAAAGCAAATCGCCCTGTTTTACCCATACCATGCCCATTTTCTGGCGGTTGAAGCCACCACCCTGGCCTCCCCAGCCCTGACGGCCCTGGCCTGCCGACTGCTGTCCGCCACCTGCCGCCTGCTGATTGCCGAATGCCATCGGCCGACCGCCGGCTGCCGACTGCTGTCCGCCACCTGCCGGCTGCCGACCGCCGGCTGCCGGCTGCTGTCCGCCGCCGCTGGCCTGGGCTCCATTGCCTGCCGCCATACCCGAACCTGCCGCTCCTCCGCTTCCGCCCTGGCCGCCGAAACCTTGTCCGGATTGCTTGCGGGCCATGAACTTCAGTACCCTTTCGAGCATCTTCTGGGTGGAATCGGGGTATTCTTTCATGTGTTTTTCAAGATAATCCTGTGGCGGCCAGAACCTCAGCGAGGCCGACGGTATTTTAATTACGTTGAGCGCTTCCTGTATCTTGACAGTGAGGTTAGCCGTCATCCCGGGCATAAGCTTCTTGTCGGGATTCGGCACGTCAATAACCACTGTGTAATTGACGACATTCTGCAAGGTCACAGGCTGAAGCCTGACCTGCCTTACCGTTCCCGAAAATGTCTGGTCCATATAAGCGTCAACCCTGAAAGTGACATCCTGTCCGACTTTTATCTTCCCTATATCGGCTTCATCAATGCTGGCCTGGAGCTGCATCTTCGTAAGGTCATTGGCAATGGAAAACAAGGTAGGGGTGCTGAAACTTGCAGCTACCGTTTGCCCCACATCTACGCTCCTCGAAATGACGACACCAGAGACCGGGGCTATGATCGTGGCATAACGCAGGTTGATATAGGCCCTGTCAAGCGATGATTTTGATGATCTTTCATTGGCCTGGGCAGTTTCATAATCAGAGAGGCTCTGGTCAAAGTCGGATTGCGCTATGACTTTTTGTTCGAGAAGTGTTTTGTTGCGTTCATAGTTGCGCTTGGTAAGCCTGGTCTGAACCTGGGTCCTGAAAAGGCTGGACTTGGCATCCTCCACAGAAGCTGCAAGGAAAGTAGTGTCAAGTACCGCAATGACCTGGCCCTTGCGGACAACCGAATTGAAATCCACAAAAATCTTTGTGATGATCCCCGATACCTGGGTGCCTACGGCAACCGTAGTGTCGGCGCTTAATGTCCCCGTGGCTGTCACCACAACCTGAACGTCGCCTTTTTCAACTTTCCCCGTGCGAAATTCCACTGCTTTTTCAGCCTTCTTTCCGAATATGAAATAAGCCCCTGTGAGCAGGCCAAGAACAACAACAATCAGGATAATCCAATAGGTCTTTTTCATTTGATATAATGAGTTAAATTTTTAAAATGATATTGCCTTCCCCTGGTAAAAATCAAGGATCTTCGACTGAAAAATGAAATTATATTTTGCCTGTATTAAATTCGATACCGAGTTGGTATAGTTGTTTTTCTGGATCAGGTAGTCGGTCACACTCATGACCCCTACATTATACTTCTTCTCTGCATTCTTATAAGTGATCTCTGTGGAACTAAGCTGGATCTTTCCGGCTTCATAAGACCTTGAAGAAGACTTCAGGCTGGTATAGGACTGTTCAATGTTCATTCTCAGCGTCTGCTGGATGTTGAGCTCATTCAGTGCGGCTGTTTTAGAGTTAACTGTTGCCCGTTCAATGCTGCTTTGTATTGAGCGGTTACTATATATGGGAATGCTCAGGTTAAGGTTCATTGATTGTCCCACATTATTCCATACCTGCGTGTACCACGGATAACCATCGGCATTGACGTCGGGATTCCTGCCGCTGGAGGCATAGTTTGAACTCATCCCGGCCGAAAAAGTCAACCTCGGCCAACGGGCCCCGGTTGCAATTTTAATTGCCATCAGGGAACTGGAGGTCTTAAGCGAGGCCGATTGGATCTGGGGCATTAAAGCCAGGGCTTTCTGATAGATCACTTCCTTGCTTTGCAGGAGATCAAGCCCGGGTTCAACAAGGGTCGGCACTTCAACATCAAATTTATCGATCACGGGGATCTGCATCAGCTGCATCAGGGTTACCCTTGCAATATCCAGTTGATTCTGCGCATTTACAAATGAAAGATAATCAGTTGCAAGTTGCGACTGGATTTGCAGAAGATCGCTCTCGGCAGCCCTTCCCACATTCAGCATTTTCTGGGTCCTGTCAACCTGCACCGAATCCGCCGCAAGCTGGTTCTGTGCTACTTTGAGGATCTCGTATTGCTGTAATATCTGCAGGTACCCGGTCGTGACACTTAGTATTACTGCATTCTTGGCATTCTCAATGTCAAATTTCCCGGCCTCAATGTTCAGCTTGTATTGCTTGATCGTGTTATTGTTCTGCAAACCATTGAACAGGTTGTAGCTTGCACTTACCCCGTAATTCCCTGAATGGAATGAACCTATGACAAAGCTGTTGGTCGTGGCATCAACATTTTTACCGAAGTTGAACGATTCCCCTACATTGGCACTCACGCTGGGAATGCGGTTTGCACGGGACTGTTCGAGGCTTATTTTATTCAGTTCATTCGAAAGCCTGCTCTGGTTCACCGAGATGTTGCGCTTCAAAGCGGTGTCAAGGCATTGCTGGAACGTCCAGGGTGATTTCTGCGCCCATCCCGCAAAGGAGTAGTACATCAGGATGCAAAATAATAAGGTACTTCGTTTCATAATTTAATGTGTTTATCTCTATTCCATGATCTTGTTTTGCTGAACAAGGGAAAGAAAGTTGTCTTTGTAATTGTCACTGAGAGGGATTTCCTTCCCCCTGATGGAAATAAAGCTCTTATGAATAAAATCAATCTTATTGAAAGCCACGATAAAGGAGCGGTGAACCCTTATAAAATCATGAGGCGGAAGCTTTTCTTCAATCGACTTCATGCTCATCTGGGTCAATACCGGTTTCTCGCCGCAATAAATTTTAACATAATCCTTCAGGCCTTCTATATATAATATTTCCTGAATGTCGATTTTAACGAGTTTGTAATCGGCCCTCACAAAAAGATAATGAGATCCGAAGGCAGGGCCTTTCTGAATTTCTTTCGCTCTCTCCTGTAACTCTAGAAATTCATGGGCTTTATTTACAGCTTTCAGGAAACGGGCAAATGAATATGGTTTTAAGAGGTAATCGATCACGTCCAGTTCAAACCCTTCAAGGGCATATTTTGAAAAGGCAGTGGTGAAAATAACCATGGGTTTTTGCTTCAGGCTTTTCAGGAACTGTATCCCGCTGATGTCGGGCATCTGGATATCGAGGAAAAGCAGGTCGACAGGCTTTTCCTGCATCAGGTTAAGTGCGTCGAAGGCATTGGTGTACCTGCCGGCCAGTTCAAGAAAAGGGATCTTGCTGATATTGTCCTCAAGCAGGTCCAGCGCAAGGGACTCATCGTCGATAGCAATGCAACGTATCATTATTTTTTGATTTTTAACATGATGAGATAATTTGATGCCGAATCCCGGATCTCCAGTTGGTGTTTACCGGGATAAAGCAACTCCAGGCGGCGGCGCACATTCTTCAGTCCTATCCCCGCTTCGTCGAGCTTTAACGTATCTTTCACTGTTGGCTTGGAATTCTCAACCAGGAATGACAACTCGCCTGAAACCGTTTTAAGTTCTATATTGATACTCGACTTATCGTTGTAGCTTACACCGTGTTTAAATGCATTCTCCACAAACGGTATCAGGAGCAAAGGCTCCAGCTGAATTGCCGAGAGGTCGCCTTCAATATCAAATCGGATGTTTACCTTGTCGGCTAGCCTGATTTTCTGAAGTTCAATGAAATTATTAAGATACTCAACCTCCTCCTCCAGGCCTACCTTGTCCTGCCTGGAATCGGTGATCATATACCGCATGATCTGTGAAAGTTTGATGATCGCAGGTTCCGTGTCATCAGATTTTTTTCTTGCGAGGGCGCATATATTGTTAAGTGTATTGAAAAGAAAATGCGGATTAACCTGGGATTTCAGAAAAGCCAGTTCCGAAAGGAGCTTTTCTCCCTGAAGTTCCCTGCGCTCCTTTTCAACCCTCGCCCATTCCCTGGCCAGCCGGATGCTGATCCCTATCGCAATCCCCGTCAGCAGTGGAAACAAAGGCACCCACATGCCCCGGCTGAAAATCGGCTCGGGGCGGTGGTGCCAGTTCTGGACTACCGACACAACAAAATAATAATACAGGTCGACTAGGATGCAGGAGATTACAAGTGTGAGCAGTATAACAAGTATATAGGCCAGGAATTTCTTTTTAAACAGGTATTTCGGGATCAGGATGAGGTAATTGAAATAGTAAACAATGACAGTCAGAACCGTGGTGGCACCTACCCTCAGGAGATATGAAGGTATTCCCCCCCTGGGTTCCATTAAAAGAAATGGAATGAAAAAAATAAAGACCCAGATTACGCAGTTGATGAGGAAAGTCACCCAGGGAGGCCGTTCGGTATTCATGATTGGTTTTATTTGGACGGGACGAAATTAGGCAATTCTATATGAGGTGGTTCGCATATTAGACGGATAAGCTTAATTAGTCGATATTGCCAGATAATTTGCCGATAAGGAATCCATTCTGTACAAGGGGATATTATTTTTGTATTTTTGTTCTATGCTTCATCAACGACAACAACAGAAATTACTACAGAAACTCTCTCCCCAGCAGGTGTTGGTGATGCGCTTGCTGCAACAGCCCGTGCTCTCACTTGAACAAAGGATAAAACAGGAAATCGAGGACAATCCCGCATTGGAGGAAACAACCGATTTGGCTGATCCCGATGAAATTACCGATGAAACAACGCCAGACTCCATTGATGGTGACGAAGACAGCTTTGCCGATGAGGATGACGATCATTCGGAGCTTAAAGCCGATAATGAATTTTCGTATGAAGACTACCTCGACCTGGACGATATTCCCGATTACAAATTAGTTTCAAACAACCGCAGCCCCGACGACGAAGCCTGGGAATCCCCTGTTGTCTCGGGTGTAAGTTTCCAGGAGTACCTCCTGGCCCAGATGGGGGTTCAGAAGATCCCCGATAAAGAGTTCATTATAGCTTCAACAATAATAGGGAACATTGATGAAAGCGGTTACCTCACCCGTGAAATCCCGGCCCTGATCAACGACCTTGCTTTTAACCAGAATATCGAAGCCACGGAAGCAGAGGTGCTGGAAGCCCTGAAACTAATCCAAAGTTTCGACCCCCCCGGTATTGCGGCAAGGACACTTCAGGAATGCCTGCTCCTGCAGCTTCAATACAAGATCGACAGGACTTATGCAACGGATCTTGCAGAAGTGATCGTCAGGTATTATTTTGACGAGTTCTCGAAAAAACATTATGAAAAAATACTTCAAAAGGCCCATATCACCGAGGAAGAATTAAAGGAAGCTATTGAAGAGATCACCAAACTGAACCCCAAACCCGGGTTCAGCATAAGCGAAGAAGCCAGGAGCAGCCAGTATGTGGTGCCTGATTTCGTAATCGCAATCAATGAAGGGGAAATCGAACTGAACCTTAATTCGAGGAATGCTCCCGAACTGTCGATCAACAGGGAATATGTAAGCATGCTCCAGGATTATAACCATAAAAAAAAGAAGATCAGCAGCAGCGAAAAAGCAGCCCTGACCTTTATTAAACAGAAGATCGATGCTGCAAGGGGTTTCATCGACGCGATCAAACAGAGGCAGGAAACGCTTTATGTTACCATGAAGGCCATACTTGACTATCAGAAAGATTATTTTCAGACAGGCGACGAGACAAGGCTCAGGCCGATGATCCTTAAAGATATATCGAATAAAGTCGGGTTGGACATCAGTACGGTTTCCAGGGTGGCGAATTCAAAATATGTCCAGACTCCATTCGGTACTTTCCTGCTGAAAAGCTTTTTCTCTGAATCATTACAGAATCAAATGGGTGAAGAGGTTTCGACCCGGGAGATCAAGAAAATATTAAACGACACAATAGAAGGCGAGAACAAATCGGCTCCTCTTACCGATGAGGAACTGGAGGAAATATTGCAGAAAAAAGGGTATAATATCGCCCGCCGTACAATTGCCAAATACCGTAAACAGCTCAGGATTCCCGTTGCAAGGCTAAGGAAGGAACTTTGATCAAACCATGATATGAACAACGGTAACTCCCTGGCAAGAATCATCTCCGGCCTGTTTCACCCGGTACTGATGCCATTCTTCACCCTGATCCTGATGCTCCAGACGCATTCTTTCTTTATGGGCCTGCTGCCGCTAAAAGAGATCCTGATCCTGATGGGCTCTGTTTTACTTACAACAGTGGTATGTCCTTTTCTGATGATCTTTTTCCTCTTCAGGGTGAAACTCCTTTCATCATTATTAATGGAAAAAAGGGAGGAGAGGATCATGCCCCTTCTTTCAATCGGCGTATTTTACTATCTGACACATTACCTGCTGAAAGGTATCAGCCTGTCGGTATTATTCAGCTATTTCATGCTGGGCGCCACCCTGCTAATTATTATCTGCCTGTTCGTAAATTTCTTTTTTAAAATCAGCCTGCATATGGCAGGTATCGGCGGGGTAACAGGCTTTTGGATCGGCATCAGCATTAGACAGGGGACTCCTCATGAAATACTTATTTCATGCCTTTTACTTCTCTGCGGATTACTTGGTTATGCCAGGCTGGCCGATGGGAGCCATTCACCAAAGGAGGTATATACCGGGCTCATTCTTGGTGCCGGCACACTGTTTTTCCTTATGATGCTTTGATTAAAAGGGCCTGATCATGAACCCTACCGTGATAGGATAGATATCGGGGCCTTTCCCTTTCTGGAAAATTGTGGAAAGCTGGTAATACCCTACAAGGTTAAACCACTTATATCCAATTCGGAAAGTGGGGCCGTAAGCAAACCTGTCAAGGTTCTTTACGTTACGGTATTTAACCCTTACCTGGTCCCTTTCAGGCTGCAAATCGGCCTGGTACTCATCCCCTACATACTTTGTATGGGCAGGCAGCATATAGCCGACCTTGAAGCCCAGCCCAACAGCAAATTTATACTTGGTCACAAACTGGAACTCTATAGGCAATTCAATATATGGCATGACCAGTTTTGACCTTTTATAACCTACCGTGTCATTGATCTTGGTCATAGTGGTGGAGTCGGTATAGCTTTTGAACAGGAAATTGCCGTACATGTTATGAATGGATACCTGCAAACCGATACCGAACCCGAAATTGCTTTTGCCGAAAGGAACGCGGTAGGCTACAAGGGCAGTAAATCCCTGGTTGATGGTGCGCGTTTTTAAACCTGAGGGCACATTCATGTAAATATCGGTAAACATCCCGAGCCCCACATGGATCTTTTTCTTAGTTTTCTCATTGAGGATCTGTGATTTGGCAGTCATAGGAAGAACCAGGACTGAGGCAGCCAGGATAATGATTGCCAATAAGGAATTTCGCTGTAGGGTCATATTCATTTAATTATACAACAAAATTAACGCTTTTTTTCCGTATCCATTGCTTATCCCCATAATTTTTGGGGATAAGCGCCTTCACGGATGAGCGACCTGATGCTGTCGACGACAAAAGTCCGGTCTTCCTGGTAGGTCATTCCGAACCATTGTTCATCGCAGGAAAGCACTTTAACGCCAGCCTGTCCCGACTTGATGAGCTTATTTACAACGGAGGGAATATAGAATTCGGCTTTGGGATTTTCATAGTTTTCCCTTATAAAGATTTCAAATCCGGTTTTCAGGTGGCCGAAAAACGAAGGTGTAAACCCCCAGCAATTCATAGAAACAACTGAGTCGGAGGGAATGATAACTGCCTGACGGTCTCCTTCCCTGTAAATAATACCCCCTTCCGTTTTTTCAATACTCGTTCTTTCTACAACATCTATCAGCTCCTGCTTCCCGTTCACCTGGCAGATTCCCCTCGAAACGGAACCAAAATCTGAAAGGGTCCGGTCCACGCGGTAACCAACCATGCAGTAGTCGTTTTCCCGCCCGGTTGTCCAGTTTTTATAGTATCCGGCAACAGCCTCGTAGGCCTTTCTCCCGTAAAAATCATCTGAATTGATCACAGCGAAAGGCCCGTCAATATGGCCCTCTGCCATCATAACGGCATGACCTGTGCCCCAGGGTTTCTGCCTCTCATCGGTGATAAGCGTACCGTCGGGAACCATCCATATCTCCTGGAAAACGTAATCCACCTCCACATGATCCTGAAGCCTGTTGATAAACATCTCCTTGAACCCTGCTTCAAGGCTTTCCTTGATAACGAAGACCACTTTGCCGAAACCTGATTTCACGGCATCATATATCGAGTAGTCAAGCAGTGTTTCCCCGTTAGGGCCGATGCGGTCAAGCTGCTTCAGTCCGCCGTAACGGCTGCCCACACCGGCAGCAAGGATCAGTAAGGTTGGTTGCATTTTATTTAGGATTTACCATTTTCTTATTTTATGCCCCCTCACGGCGTAATACAGGATATACGCGTAACATGGTATCGTGATCCAGTATGCTGTCACGGGGCTGAAGAGGTCGGCCAGCCTGCCGTAAGCCAGGGGAAGTAAAGCTCCCCCTGCTATACCCATGATAAGCAGAGACGAACCGATTTTTGTGAATTTCCCCAGCCCGTCAATAGCAAGGGGCCATATAGCCGGCCACATTATAGCGTTTGCAAGGCCCAGCAAAGCTATGAAAAAAACACTCAGGTCAAAGGGGAGAGAAAGCGAGAAATTACCGAAACTGAGAAGCATTGAGGACTGGTACGGAGCCTTTGTGGCCAGGAAGGAGCAGATTACAAAAATGATACCGAATAAGGCAGAAACTGCTAATACAAACTCTTGTTTGAGATATTTCGGGATCGTGATTATGCCTATGATATAACCTATAACCATGGCTGCCAGGGTATACGATGCAAAATACTTCGAAAGCTCGAAGCTTATCCCCTGGGATTTCCCGAAATTGATGATAGTGTCAACAGCAATGACTTCAACCCCCACGTAAAGGAATATTGCGATCACCCCGAGAACGAGCTGGGGAAACTCGAAAACGCTTGTCCTGGTGTGACGTGATTCTTTATCCTCCACCTCTTCCTCATCGGTATTGATATCGGGCAGGCTTGAATATCTCAGCAGGATTGCAAGTAGGATCAGCACCACAGCCATAACCACATAAGGTATGATGATCCTTCCGGCAAGGGCATTGAGTGTTATATTTCTCTGTATCTCGTCAAGCGAACTTAAATACTTTTTGTCAAATTTGTCCATCCCGGCCAGGACGATAGCTCCAAGGATGAGCGGGCTGACAACCCCAGCGATCTTATTGCAGATCCCCATGATGCTGATCCGTTTTGCCGCACTTTCAATAGGCCCGAGAATCGTGACATATGGATTGGATGCGGTTTGCAGAATGGCCAGCCCTGTTCCCTGCACAAAGAGCCCGGTGAGGAAGAGCCCGAACATCCGGGTATATGCTGCCGGGATGAAGAGCAGGGCGCCAAGGGCCATTACGATGAGCCCAAGCGACATTCCGTTCCTGAATCCGACTTTGCGAAGGACGTAAGCCGAAGGGATTGCCATAACGAAATATGAGATATAAAATGCGAAGGTGACAAAGTAGGATTCAAAATTGTTTTTCTCGCAGGCTACTTTCAGAAAAGGGATCAGCACTGAATTCAGCCATGTAACAAATCCGAAGATGAAGAAAAAGATGCCTATAATAACGATAGAAAAAATGTACTGGCGTTTATTGCCGTCCAGAAGGGCAGTTTTTGGAATTTGGGTCATGAAGGAAGATTTTCAGGGCAAAAATAAAGGAATTCTGAATTTCACCAAATTATCCTATTTTTGTCGTAATAACCGCCCTGATCAAAATGGAAAGCAGCACTGAAAAATTCAACATCCTTATTGTCGATGACAGGACAGAAAACCTGATCACTCTTGAAACTATTATTACCAGCCCGGAACTCAACATTATCAAGGCCCTTTCGGGTAATGAAGCGCTGGCCATAATGATAGAACATGAAATTTCACTGGTCCTGCTCGATGTCAACATGCCCGGCATGGATGGTTTCGAAACAGCGGAACTGATGAGGGGCAGCGAACGAACAAAGAGCATCCCGATTATTTTTATCACGGCGACTTACCGCCAGCCCAAGCAGATCTTCAGGGGGTATGAGACGGGGGCCGTGGATTACCTTTACAAGCCCCTTGACCGGAAGATACTTCAGAATAAGATCAGGGCCTATATCGACTTCTTTAAACAGAAGCATGCACTGCAGATTGCCACCGTGGAATTGCAGAACACGGTTGCCGAACTCGACAAAGCAAAGCGAACCGCGGAAGTGGCGACACTGGCAAAAAGCTCTTTCCTGGCAAATATGAGCCATGAAATCAGGACCCCTCTCAACGGCATCATAGGTATGACCGACCTGATGCTGATGGACGAGGACCTTACCCAGCATTATAAAGAACAGCTCTCAGATATAAGGCAGAGCGGGGAATCATTGCTTGAGATCATTAACGAAATCCTCGATATTTCAAAGATTGAAGCCGACAAGATCGAGATTGAGATCATAGAATTCAGCCTGAGGGAACTTCTTGAATCGGTGGTCCACCTGCTTTCGGTAAAAACCTACCAGAAGAACCTGGCATTTTTTTGTGAACACCCTGCCGGGATGCCTGATACTTTCCTTGGGGACCCTACAAGGATCCGCCAGGTACTGATAAATCTCATAGGCAACGCACTGAAATTCACCGAAAAGGGGAATATCTGCCTTAAAGTAGAAATCCCTGAACATCTCGAAAATACTTATGTCCTGAATTTTTCAGTAAAGGATACCGGTATCGGCATACCTCCCGACAAACTTGAAAAATTGTTTGAGTCTTATCACCAGGCTGATAAATCAACAACCCGTACATACGGGGGAACCGGTCTCGGGCTTACTATCTCCAAGAAACTGGTGGAACTTATGGGTGGAAAAGTTATTGTGAACAGCAAGGTAGGCAGCGGCAGCACTTTCCAATTTACGCTGACACTGTTCAGCCCGAATCCTTCCGATCCTGCACTGAAGCTCGACCTTCCCGATAAACTTAAAGGAAGCAGGGTGATCATTGCTGATGCAGAACCAGGTCATGCCCGGCAAACCGCCGAATTCCTTGCCGATTTGGGCTTTAAACCGGTAATAACATCCTCAACCGATGAATGCCTCAGGATGATGAATGCCGACGTCAAAGACCCGGTCAGCCTGGTATTGATTGACTCTTTGCTTCAGAACAGCCAAACCGAGGCACAACGCCATAAACTGCTGGAGGCTGCGCCGGCCAAACAAAAACCGGAAATAGTGGTATTGCTCAGCAACAAATCGGTACAGGCTACCCGTAAACTTGCTTCTGAAGGGCTCAATAATTACCTGTTCAAACCGGTTCTCCAGCTCGAACTGCTGAATATGATACAGAGGATCTTCAAGCTTGAAGCCAACCAGAAAAGCTCTGATTCCCGCATCATGGAAATCAGTAAATCAGGCCCGGAACTCAACATTCTTGTAGCCGAAGACCAGCCTATCAACCAGAGGATCATCGTGCAGTTGCTCGGGAAAAGGGGCTGGCATGTGACTACCGCTTCCAACGGCCTTGAAGCCATGCATAAGGCACATGAAACAGCTTTCGATATCATCCTCATGGATGTCATGATGCCTGAAATGGACGGGATTGAATCAACCCGCCTGATACGGCAGGATGCCGACGGCAAAAACAATGAGACCCCGATAATAGCCCTGACGGCAAATGCCATGAAAGGCGACAAAGAGAAGTGCATTGCCGCCGGCATGAACGACTATATTTCCAAACCTATTAACCCTCAGGAAGTTTTCCAGACAATAGAGAAATATTATTCAAAGTGAAATCCAAAGGATTATGACCAACAATTTTGGGAACAGGATCAGACGCTCAATCCTTGAATTTGATTACCGCACCCTGAAAAATATCGGCATAGGGAAAACAATGCTCCTTTACTTTCTGGCCATTTCGCTGATTCCCCTTGCGACACTAAGCTACATCAACTTCCGGAATTATTACATGGGGTTGAGCATTATGGCAAAAAAAGCCCTGTTCACCACCTCCCAGCTCCGGATCAATTATCTCAACACCTATTTTACCGATTTGGACACTTACCTGGGAGAGATGGCAAGGGATAAGAATCACATTTATTTTTTCGAACATCTTACCGAATATGGCAGTGAGAACGGGGTAAAAAATACCCAGGGAGGAAAAAGCAAGTACCAGGAATTTGCCGACAACCTGAGATTCGAGATACAGAGAAGCTGGATCCCCGACGGCATTCATAACATCTATTTCACCGATTTAAAGGGGAATCTCGTATTTGAACTGAACAAAAGTTCTGATTTCGGGAAAAATCTTTTCAATTCGGAACTTTCAGTGACCCGGTTCGCCAGGATGACTAAAAAGGTTATCACCGAGGGGAAGCCCATGTTTTCCGACCTTGAGTTCTATCCCCCCGGCAACCATGAGGCCTATGGATTCCTGGGTTGCCCTGTAACAGATGGTAACGGGACCAAGATAGGTGTACTTTCACTCCAGATCTCCACTGAAAAGATAGACAAGATCATTCAATATGGTGTTGGCTTCGGTGCATCAGGCCATGTTTATATTGTCGGCATCGACCTGATCATGCGCTCAAACAGCAATATCAGCGGCAAGAGCCCTATCCTTAATACACCCGAGATCAATGAAAGGACCAGGATATGGCAGGAATATAAAGCCAATAACCTGATCCTGAAACCCGACGGTGACCCGATACGTGAAGAGGTTTCCATTTACCCTACCAGCCAGGGTAAAATAGTGATCGGGATTTACCGTAATCTCGATGTTATTGAACAACTAGGTGTAAACTGGGCCCTGGTGGAAGAGATTGACCAGGGAGAAGCCCATGCTGTTGCACAGGAGCTGTCGTCATTTGCAAAAATATCCCTTATCATTACAACTCTTGTTGTTTTCATCCTTTCAATACTGGTTACAAGAAGGTTCGTCAAGCCCCTGAAGGTCCTTTCGGAATGGGCTAAACAAGTTGGCAGCGGGCAGCTCATCATCCGTGATGTAAAAGTTTCAAAAGACGAAGTTGGAGAGATGAAGGATGAGTTTATACGTCTTGTCATCTCGCTTAAATCGATGGCTGATGTGAGCCAGGCTGTAGCGCTTGGCGATTACAGCAAATCGGTAAGGGTACGCAGTGAAGAGGATATCCTGGGCAAGTCGATGAACCAGATGGTCGAGAGTTTCAAGAATGTCGTGAAGCAGGCCAGGGCTATCGCCAGCGGGGATTATTCTTCAAACATAGTTCCCAGGAGCGACAGCGACACTCTCGGGATCGCTTTATATGAAATGACCAACAAGCTGAGGGAGGCTCATATCGAGATTTCTTACCAGGACTGGCTTAAGACAGGACTGAATGAGCTTGGGATAAAGATATCCGGCGAAAAAAAGATAAAGGAATTATGCGAGGAGCTTATTTCTTTCCTTTCCCATTACCTTGATGCCCAGATCGGTTTGTTATATACCCATGAAGACGACCATCTGCTGCACCTCTCGGCCGCCTATGCGTATTCGGGGGACCTTGTATCGACAAAACCCCTGGCTATGGGTGAGGGACTGGTAGGACAGGTTGGCAAGGAACGTAAAAAGATGACTTTCTATTCTTCATCTGAAACATTGCCAGCAGTGAATATCGGCCATGAGAATGTGCATCCCCAGTATTTCATCCTGGCCCCGATAGTGTTTGAAAACGTGCTTTCAGGGGTGATTGAACTAGGTTCTTTCCGACCGTTTGACGAGCAAAAACAAAAGTTCCTCGATACCTCTCTTGAGAATATTGCTGTTGCATTAAATACGGCACGTTCAAGGGAGCGGGTGGAGCAGTTGCTTAAGAAGACCCAGGAACAGGCAAACGAAATGGCCCATCAGAAGGAAGAACTCAGGCAGATCAACCAGGAACTTGAAGAGCAGACAAAAGCCCTTCGTATGTCGGAGGAAAGCCTGCAGCATCAGCAGGAAGAGCTGAGGGTCATCAATGAGGAACTTGAAGAACGCACCAAAGTACTGGAACTGCAACGCGACGACATCCGCAAGAAGAACGGAGAACTTGAACTTGCGCAGGAAGAGATCAGGCAAAAAGCCGAAGCCCTTGAGATCGCAAGCAGGTACAAATCGGAATTTCTCGCGAATATGTCGCATGAACTCCGCACTCCGCTCAACAGCATCCTGGTTCTGTCTGAAATACTTTCGTCAAATAAAAACGGTGTGATGACGCCCGATGAGGTTGAATTTGCCAAGATCGTCCATTCATCAGGTACCGACCTCCTCGAGCTGATCAACGACATCCTTGACCTGTCGAAAGTAGAAGCGGGCAAGATGGAACTTGAGATTGAAGCAGTGAGCCCCGAGGATATCCTGGATTATGTAATCCGCACTTTCACGCCGCTCACGCAGCCCAAGAACATAGAATTGAAAACATTGCTCGAAAAGGGGATTCCGGGGACTTTTGAAACGGATCTTCAAAGGCTGCTTCAGATCATCAAGAACCTTATGTCGAATGCAATCAAATTCACGGAACATGGCAGTGTGACAATCAAAATTGCAAAAGCCGAAACAGGGGTTCGTTTTAACAATCTTTCCCTGAAAGCCGAAAATACCCTTGCTATCATTGTAACCGATACCGGCATTGGTATCCCCGACGATAAGAAGCACGCAATTTTTGAAGCCTTCCAGCAGGCCGACGGTACGGTAAGCAGGAAATTCGGGGGCACAGGCCTTGGCCTGACCATCTCGAGGAGCCTTGCACGCCTCCTGGGTGGCGAAATACAACTGAGAAGCAAAGTGGGAGAAGGCAGCACCTTTACCATTTTTATTCCGGTGATATACCAGGGCGTCAAATCCGACGAAGAGCAGGACGTGCTTGAATCTCCCATTGTGTATAAGAAGCCTCCGGAAGTTAAAAAGGAAAAGCCTGCAGTTGTTGAGGAACCCCAGAGTGAAAGCTCAGGCTTCCTGCCCGATACAATCTTCAAAGGGAAGACAATCCTTGTTGTCGATGACGATATGAGGAATGTGTATGTGCTTTCAAAGATCCTCGAGGAGAAAAATGTTGACATTTTAGTTGGCCGCACCGGCAAGGAGGGGATCGATAAACTTCACCAGAACCCGGGCATCAGCCTCGTCATAATGGATATCATGATGCCCGAGATGGACGGCTATACTGCCATGCGCGAGATCAGGAAAGAAGAACGGTTTGCAAACCTTCCTATTATCGCGTTGACGGCTAAAGCCATGAAAGGCGACCGGGAAAAATGCATAGAAGCCGGTGCAAACGATTATATGTCAAAGCCGGTTCAGACCGAGAAGCTGCTCAGCCTTCTGAGGGTGTGGCTTCAGAGGTAGGTTCGGGATCCTGTTCAGTAATTTCGTCCTGATGTTCTGAGGCCGGTTCGGCAGTCTGAACCATTTCTGATGCAGGTGTTATGTTCAAAATATCAAACGATTTCTTCTTATGCTTCATGATCCTGCCATCCACCACAAACACGATGGATTCGGCAATATTGGTTGAATAGCCTGCCAGCCTTTCTACATTTGTAAGGATAATAATAAGATTTGTTGCAACAACGATCACGTCAGATTTATGCAACATCTCCTCCATGATCTTTGCCCTTGCAGCCTGTGCCTTCACATCAATTGTTATAGCAAGTTCGAAAATATCTTTAACGAAAGCTACGTTTTTTGTATTAAGGATTGTGATGACATCATTCACGATCATATCGGTCATTTTCACAATCTCATCAATATGAAGCTCCTCGATAAACTCGTGGAAATCACTGACACCTTCAATTTTTTGTGCAATGGAAACTGCATGGTCGCCCATCCTTTCAAGATCGTTATTGATCCTGAGCGCTGCCATTATAAGCCTCAGGTCTGTCGCAACAGGCTGGGTTAAAGCGAAAAGTCTCTGGCAAAGTTTGTCGATCTTGTTATCAAGCTTATCAACCTTGCTGTCCTTCTCAATGATCTGATGGGCCAGTTCTGAATCACCCCTCAGAAGTGCATCAAAAACATTGTGAACCTGCTCAGCAACCAGGTTTCCCATTTTAATTAATCGTTTGTTCAGCTTCTCCAATTCGAGTTCAAAATGACGTTCCATGATTCTATTTCTTTATTATTAGTTGTTAAATGATATCAGGGTGAACCATCAACCGAACCTGCCGGTGATATACTCTTCCGTTTGCTTTTTATCGGGAGTTGTAAAGATCTTGCGTGTTTTACCGTGTTCAATAAGTTCACCCAGATAGAAAAATGCCGTATGATCGCTTACGCGGGCAGCCTGCTGCATGTTATGTGTGACTATGACGATAGTGTAATCCTTTTTAAGCTGAAAGATAAGCTCTTCTATTTTACCTGTGGATATCGGATCAAGTGCACTGGCTGGCTCATCCATGAGAATTATTTCCGGTTCAACAGCGAGGGTGCGTGCAATACAGAGTCTCTGCTGCTGCCCGCCCGACAGTCCGAGTGCCGAATCATGCATACGATCTTTCACCTCGTCCCAAATGGCTGCGTTTTGTAAAGACCTTTCAACAATTTCGGTCAGGGCCTTCATATTACTAATGCCATTGATCCTTGGTCCGTATGCAATATTTTCAAAAATAGATTTAGCAAAAGGATTCGATTTCTGGAAGACCATCCCGATCTTTTTTCTGAGATTTACCACATCTATCTTTTTCTGGTAGATATCAAGGTTGTCAATCCGGATTTCACCTGTGATCTTCACGCTCGGTATAAGGTCATTCATACGGTTCAGGCAACGAAGAAATGTTGACTTTCCGCAGCCTGAAGGGCCGATGAAAGCGGTTACTTCCTTTTCGGGTATATGGATATTGATAGAGTTCAGGGCCATTTTCTGGCCGTAATAAAGGGTTAGATCCCGGGTTACAATTTTTTCTTCTTTCATAATTTAAATCATTTCACTCTCCGCCTCAGGCTGGACCTGATAAGTACGGCAGTTAAATTAAGCGTAAAAGTGAGCATTAAAAGGACAAGGGTAGTTGCAAACTGAATAGGGAGAGTCTGATCCACATTGGAGGATTGTGTTGACATCACATAAATATGATACCCCAGGTTCATGAACTGGTCTGAAAAAGATGTTGGAAGTGTCGCGAGGGAATAGGCCGCACCGGTAAACAGTATGGGAGCAACTTCACCTGCCCCCCTGCTTACAGCAAGGATAGTTCCGGTCATGATCCCAGATATGGATCCCGGGATGACCACTTTCTTTATGGTTTGCCATTTAGTAGCTCCGAGCGCAAGACTCGCTTCACGTAACTCCCTCGGGACTGTTCTTATAGCTTCTTCCACCGAAACAATAACAACAGGAAGCGTGAGGAGGGCCATGGTAAGACTCGCCCAGAGAAGGTTTGGCTGGGCCCATTTTAGCTGACCTCCAAGGAACCAGTTATCCATACCTACTCCGACAAATTGAACAAAAAATCCAAGTCCGAATAAACCAAAAATAATTGAAGGAATGGTTGCAAGTGTTCTGACAGCGAACCGTATTGTTTGCGCCAGCCAGGATTTTTCGTGAGCATATTCTGAAAGGTAGATTGCAGTAATAGCTCCGAAAGGGACGGCTGCTATCGACATGATGATTACCAGAAGCGCGGTACCATAAATAGCAGGGAATATTCCGCCATTCATCATACCATCCCGGGGAAAGGCAGTAAGGAACTCCCAGGAGATCTTCTCTTTGCCCCCGATAACCGTAACGACAATGATGATTATTATGATTGCGATGATCAATACTACAGAAAGAGCTGATGCAGTAGTAATAGCGCCGCCGATGATTTTATTTTTCAGCTTCATACTACCTCCCCTGAATTTTTTTGACCAGCTTGCCTTTTACATAAAACTCGGCAATCGCGTTGATTGAAAAATTAAAAATAAAGAGCAGGGAACCTATAAGGAAAAGAATCCCGTAATGCATATCCCCGAAAACCACTTCTGCCATTTCCGCTCCGATTGTCGCAGCCAGGGTCCGAACCGATTCAAACGGGTTCAAGCCGCTTAAAGCTGCATTTCCGGTTGCCATCAGGGCGATCATGGTTTCCCCGAATACACGTCCAACACCAAGCAATACTGCAGCAAAAATCCCGGGTGTTGCAGCCGGTAGTATCACAAATACCGCTGTCTGCCATTTCGTTGCCCCAAGTGCAAGACTGGCTTCTGTAAAGGTTACGGGGATTGCTGTCAGTGCATCTTCTGTTATAGTAAAAATAATAGGTATGGCCGCAAGGGCCATTGCAATACCTCCTACAAAAGAATTTAAGCGGGTTTGGTAACCGAATAGATTTTGTAAAACTGTCGCCATCACCATCAGAGCAAAGAATCCAATAACAACCGAAGGAAATCCTGCAAGCAATTCTATTGCAGGCTTGATCCATTCCCTTAACCATGGGGGAGCAAAGCAAGATGAAAACAATGCAGCCAGTATTGCAATAGGTGCAGCAAAAAGCATGGCTATCAGGGTGACCTTAAAGGTTCCTATAAGTAAAGGAAAAAGTCCATACCTCGGATTTTCCGAAACGGGATACCATTCGTTTGAGAAAAGGCTTCCAAGAGTGCCTTCATTGTTATTATCTTTAGCAACAAATTCTGAATCAGGGTTTACCTCCTCCGCAGAAACTGAAGTATCCTTTACACTTCCGTAAGACTCAGGCTTATTTTCTTTGGAAACAGGCTCAGCCCCGGAGTATGTTTCCGGTTTATTTGCTGCTGCAGCAGGTTCCGCCCCGTTGTATGATTCAGGCTTTTGCAGGGCCCCTGCACTATCTGAACTACCATAACTTTCGGGTTTATTGCCAGATGATGAAGTTTGTTCAATATTTTGCTTACCCCGGGGTTTGAACGCCGGCAGACTCTCCCTGAATACGAAAACGAAGATCAGGATGATCACGGCAATAGAAAGAAATGCAACAGAAGTGATTATCTTCTCAGAAAGAAATTCCGAGAGCCTGAATTTCTTTTTAAGAGAATCAGCGGTAAAGAGAAACTTGTTTTTTGCCAGATCAGGATTCATTGGACTTGATTTAAAAGTGAAAGGCAACATTGAACAAATGCTGCCTTCACTTCACACACATTTACTAACAAATATACTACTTAACGGGAAAATAACCAACTTCAGTGACGACCTTCTGTCCTTCGGCGCTGAGGATCCAGTCTACGTACTTTTTAACATCGCCGGTAGGCCTGTTCCTCATGTACATATAGAGGTAACGGGTGATGGGATATTCGCCTTTTGCAATGGTTTCGGCAGTTGCAAGAAAAGCAGGGCTCTTATCGTCCTTCTTTACCTTGCAATGCTTAATACCCTGGGCATAAGCTGCCCCTCCATAACCGATTCCGTTTTTATCTTTGCTTACAGCGTTAACAACGGCAGCTGTTCCGGGAAGTGTTTGGCAACTCGCTGAATAATCACCTTTTACGACTTTCTCCTGGAAGAAAACGTATGTGCCTGACGAGTTTTCACGACCGTATAACCTGATCTCTGCATCCGATCCGCCAACGTCTTTCCAGTTCCGGATCTTTCCGCTGAAAATGTCTCCAAGCTGTTTTATTGAAAGCTCGTTAACAGCATTGTTTTCATTCAGGAAGATAGTGATACCGTCTTTGGCACATGGGATCTCAATGCCAAGTGAACCAAAACGATCTTTTAGCTTGTCCATTTCCGAGGATTTCAGGGGACGGCTGGAGTTGCAGATATCGGTTGAGCCATTGATCAGAGCTGAAATTCCGGTTCCTGAACCACCACCTGTGACCTGTACTACAACATCAGCATGTGATTTCATGTAGATCTCTGCCCATTTCTGTGCAAGGATAACCATCGTATCGGAACCTTTGACTGTAATTTTTTTAGGGGCCGGCATGAATGCGAAGCCAATAACTGCCACCAGGACAATGCTTGCTATCAGGGCTAATTTGTTTTTTGTTTTCATATTTCGATTTATTTTATTCAATTATTATTTCTTTTTTTGTGACTGGTGACTTTGTTAGTGACTAGTGAATGGTGAATGGTGAATGGTGACTGGTTATCAGTGACTGTTCACTATTCACTGTTCACTATTTAAAACTTCACCTGTAATCTTAATGTTAATACGTTCTGATGGATCAGGTTACTGTAATCATAGGTACTGGCTACACCATTTACCGTATAACTGGAAGTCACATTGCCTGAATTTGTTTTCGGATCAACAACACCAACTTTCTTATTCAGGACGATATCATAATTGATCATGAACTTAATATTATCAGTGAAATAATAGCAGTAGGCGAGTGACCATGTACCATAAGCAATATCAGACACACCGCTGGTTAGCTTGCTCGTAGTGACGTTGTTTGTCTTTGTCACTGTGGCAATTACTGGATCAGTACCTGCAAAAGTTTTTACAGGACTCGGATCATTTGTAGTTTTTGAACCATCGAACTTTGCAGTTCCAATCTGGTCGGCGCTGAGTTTGGTGTTGGGGTTATACCAATCATATCTTACAGAAATCTGGTTGCGTTTTCCGATATTTTTTATCAGGTAAACATACCAGCCGCTGAAATTTTTACTGATGGCTGGCGTACTGGTAGAAGTTTTAGTAGTAGTTGTAGTCAGCCAGAGAGTATCGCTTTTGAGTAATGTGGAATTTGCAACTGCTGAACCGGAAAAAGTTGCACCGGGAGCAGAATTAATACCCCTGATATATTCGCCTTTGATAATAAGGCCTCCAAGGATATCCATCGAAAGTTGTGCTTCAACACCCCACCACTGCTTCGGAACTGATTTTCCAACATTGTCAAGGGTCTTGTTAAAAGTGTAATCTGAATTCAGCACATTAACATTGTTGGCTTTGATAGCACCATAATAACCGTGGGCGCCAACTGCAAGTCCGCCAAAATTACCAAGTTTAAAGGTATAAGTAAGGCGGGCCATCAGGTCCTTGTAATTATCATAATCGGTATTCTGGAGAACTGTGGTGGTTCCATCAGGATTTACTGTTGCAATACCGTCATTCCCGTTAAAAATTGCAAGCTGAAATTTAAGCGGAAGTTTCGGGGGATGTATTTCAAGTTTAGCACCGATGGCACGTTCGTCAGGATAAATCGCCCTGATTACTCTTGAACGTTCTGCGACTTCGCGGTTACTGGAAGAATATTCAACTTCATAATTCGGACGGTTGAATTTACCAACCCATAAGGAGAACATTTTTAACCAGGGATCGTTTGCCTGAGCATAAGCATCTTTGATAGTGATGTTGCCTGGCTGGAAGTCAGGCTGCAATACGAAAACGATACCGTCAATCGGTTCATAAGTGAACTTGATCCTTGCCCTGCGAACCATAAAGTAATTATTAGGATAAACGCTTGAGGCTTCATAATTCACCCACTGGGCCTGGATATAACCAGAGAGTTTGATCTTGGTCAGCTTTGCCAGATCTGCCTCTGCCGTAGCCAGTCGTTCTTCAACACCGGCAACCTTATCGTTAATGGTGGAAACCTTTTGTTTAACTGTATCCAGCTGATTCTGGACCGGTAATTGTGCGTTAATTGTGACTGAAACAAACAGCAGCGGCAACACAAGACCGCTCATCAGGATAATTCGTGTAAATTTCTTCATAAACGTTAGTTTTTTGTTTCCGGCAAAATTAGATCTTGCACGAACCGGCCATGTTACGGCAATATTAACTTCATGTTAAATAATTGTTAACGACTGGCGGGAAACCTCAGCGGGGAGTGCTTTTCTTCGAAGAGGAACGGAGCTGTCATCAGCCCTCTATGGGGAAAGTGATTGTGAATGATGTGCCGTTAACCTGTTTAATCTGCAGATGGGCTTCAATCTGTTTGACGAGAATGTCGACGATCTGAAGTCCCATGGTTTTGTTTTCTTCCATGGAAAAGCCCTCCGGCAAACCCGTCCCTGAATCCGAAACAACCAGGGCATATAAGTTCGGGGTCTCCTGCTTCTTAAATGTAACCGATATGTTGCCGTCTGAATTCCCGGCAAACGCATGCCTGTATGCATTGCTTAAAAGTTCATTGAGAATAAGCCCGAGGGGGATTGCAGTTTCAATATTAATAATAACCGGCTCAAGGTGGAAGTCAAGATGAACATTCATCCTTCCGTAGGTTGCTGAAATTACCGATGCAACTGATCTTACGTAATCTGGGAATGAGATCTTTTCAAAATCTTCGGAACGGTAAAGCATTTCATGCACCAGGGCCATGGTCCTTATCCTTAGCTGCAGGTTCGTAAGGGATTGTTTTACATCTTCATTTTGGGATTGTGCCTTTTGCATATTGATCAGGCTGACCAGGATTGCGAAATTATTTTTAACCCTGTGATGGATCTCCCTCAGGAGATTCTCTTTCTGCTTGGTTCCTTCAACAATTCCCATTTCTCTCTTTTTGAGTTCCTGAATATTTCTTGTTACCGAAACAAATTCCCTGAAATCCCCTGTTTTAGGGTTAAACACAGGGTTGAAGGTGCTTTCAACCCATATCGGTTCATTCCCTTTTTTCCGTGCAAGAAAAGCAATTGAATGGGGGCGCCGTGTATTCACCACCTCTTCAAGTTGCTCCTTAAGGAAATCAGCATGCCCTGCAACCAATATATCCAGCAGGTTGATGGTTAACAATTCCTGGGAAGTATATCCAAAAATATCAGCAGCGGCTGGAGATGCATAGGTAAAATTATACTTTTTGTCAATCCTTGAAATAAGGTCAAGTGAATGCTCTGCAATGAACCTGTACTGGTCTTCCTTCTCGACTGTCTTTTTCTGAATCAGCTTTCTCTCTGCTGCCTCATATTGAAGTTTGATGTTCAGATTCTCAATGTTTCTCTTTGACCTCCGGTGGCGTATATTAATTCTCACAATGATACTTACAGCTATCAATACGGCAAGCACGATCAGGATAAGAAGAAATTTAAAGATCTTCTGGTTCCTGATCATAACTTTTTGCAGTATATTCTGGTTTTCAAGCAACCTGATGCTTTCCTTCAACGCCATTACGTTTTGCCCCGACCTTATCACATTGATATCGGTATTCAGCCTTTCTTTTTGTATACTGTCATTCACCGATACCATTTGCCTGAAATTTTCAAGGGCTTTTTCCATGTCGCCTTTCTTCAGGTAATAATTATACAATAACGTATAGCCGTTTCTGAGGTAATAGAAACGGTTATTCAATTTTGCCTCCCTGAGGCCGATATTCATATAATACCATCCTGAATCCGGACGGTTCATTTTGAAATAACTGCCGGCCAGATTGATGGTTGAACTGTTTACCACATCTGCAATTTTTGCCCTGCTCCTGGTTTCAAGGGCTTTCCTGTTATAAATAAGGGCTTTTGAAAAATTATTCTCCTGTTCATAAACATGGGCCATCCTGGTATACATGGTCCCTGCGCTTGAACGATCAATCGAGTCGGCAAATACCAGCAGGGTATCATACATTCTGATCACATCGGCATATCTTTTCTGATCAAGGTAGATGCCGCCAATAGCCATATACACCCCAAGAACGCTTTTCCTGTCATTTGCTTCAGTGTAATATTTCAGCGACTCCATGTAATAGTCCAGGGATTTTGATGTATCCTTCTGCTCATGAAAAACATCGGCCATCTTTTCAAGGAAGTAACCGGTAAGGACAAGATCTTTCTTTTTCCGGGCAAGTTCAAGGCCCTGCTTGCATGTGGCAATTGAATTGTCATAATCTTTAACGTATATTTCAACTGAAAAGATCGAATGGTCAACTCTCAGCATGCCTATAGTATCTTTGAGGGAGCTAAAAAGCTTGGAAGCGCAAAGAAGAAAATGGAAGGCGGAAGGGTGTTTTCTTTTATGAGCAAAATAGCGGCCGATTTGAAGGTAGGATTCAGCTTTCCCCCTTGTATATGCAGCCTCAACCGATAGTTTCAAGGTTTTGGATGCAATTCTGAAGGCTTCCTCCTGTGAAAGAGTATCAGGCTTGAGCAGGTCGATCATTTTATCGATATGGCGGATATCCGTTTCCCCTTCATCCGCATCAGATTTGTTTGCCTGTTGAGCAGGCAATCGAAACGGCAGAAAAAGCGTAATCAGTAAAAGAAGAAGAAACGATGAATACCTCTGTCTAATTTTCATCCTGAAAATCAAGCTTTACAATTCAAAATTAAGAAAAACCGGCAAACGTCTAAACAATTTTTCTGGTTTTCAGGAGAAGGCTGTTACTCACAACCGATACCGAAGAGAAGGCCATAGCTGCACCGGCAATCATAGGATTCAGGAGGAAACCGGTAAAGGGGAACAATAATCCTGCTGCAACAGGGATGCTTATTACATTATAAAAGAAGGCCCAGAACAGGTTCTGCCTTATGGTTTTAACCGTTTGCCTGCTTATCTTCAGGGCCATTGCCAGTTTTGCCAGGTCGCCTTTTAGAAGAATAATGCTGGCCGACTCAATGGCAATATCGGTCCCTGTTCCCATGGCAATCCCCACATCGGCAATAGCCAAAGCAGGTGAATCATTTATTCCGTCGCCAACCATGCCGACCCTGAGGCCCGATTTTCGCTTGTCCCTGATATATTCTGACTTTTCAGCAGGTGAAGCTTCGGCCTTGAAATAATCAATCCCGGCTTTGGAAGCAACCTGTGAACTGATGGCAACACTGTCGCCTGAAAGCATGTGGACCTGAAGCCCCATTTCTTTTAACTCCCGAACCGCTCCGGCTGATCCGGGTTTGATGCTGTCGCTGATGGCAGCAACCGCTAAAACCCTGAAATTTTGCGAAATGAAAACCACCGAGAAAGCTTGTTTCTTCAGTAATTGCTGATACTCTTCAAGGCCTGACGAAACATTGCACCCTTTGTCGGCAATATAGGTCGGGCTTCCGATATGATACTGGTTTTTTCCATAGAATCCCGAAACACCTTTGCCTGTTATACTCTCGAAGCCCTTAACCGTTGTATTGGTATTACGGGTGACATCAAGGTACTCAGAAAGCGCCAGGGCATAAGGATGCTCCGATCTCCATTCTATTGAGGCAACTGCTGCCGAAACTTCTTCCCGGGTTTCTTTTTCAAGAGGGATTGTTTCGTCCCATCGTAGTTCGCTGACACTGGGCTTGCCTGTTGTGATGGTCCCCGTTTTGTCAAGGACCAGCAGGTCCAGACGGCAGAATTCTTCAAGGCTTTGGGCATCCTTGATGAGGATACCATGTTCTGCCGCTTTCCCAAGCCCAACAATTATGGCAGTAGGTGTTGCCAGGCCCAGGGCACATGGACAGGCTATGATCAGCACACTCACCGCAGCCGTGACGGCATGGGAGAAACCCATCCCGGGAAGGAAAACCAGCCAGCTGATGAATGTAAGAACGGCAATACAAATGACAACCGGCACAAATACGGAGGCAATGCGGTCGACAGTCTTTTGTACCGGGGCCCTGCTCCCCTGGGCTTCCTGGACCAGCCTGATGATCTGTGCCAGAACTGTTTGCTCCCCTATTCTCTCGGCAAGCATCAGCAAACTCCCTGTCTGGTTCAGTGTGGCTCCTATCAACTGCTCTCCTGGTTTTTTCATGACAGGCACACTTTCGCCTGTGATCATGCTCTCATCAACCAGGCTTTCGCCTTCTGTATAT
>Ga0194054_10000154_pt1 | contig 34776 bp, 35 predicted proteins | sample SepL2210m_MetaG_FD_163628 | JGI IMG/M metagenome (GOLD analysis project Ga0194054, IMG submission 163628) | Anoxic zone freshwater microbial communities from boreal shield lake in IISD Experimental Lakes Area, Ontario, Canada - Sep2016-L227-10m | ecosystem: Environmental > Aquatic > Freshwater... | reverse complement strand
CGGCGCTATTCCGCGTGACGGGCCTCTGCCTGCCTACGGCGCAATTCAAAACGGCGGGTTTTGCCGCTGACCGTCTTCGGTAATTCCATCACGAACTCGATTTCGCGCGGGTATTTGTAGGGAGCCACGAGGTGCTTGCAGTGGTCCTGCAAGCCGCGCCTTGTGTCATCGGTCGGCTCGTGGCCGTGCCGCAGCACGACAAACGCCTTCACGATCTGCCCCCGGACCTCGTCGGGCTTGCCGATGACCGCCACATCCAAGACCGCCGCGTGCGCGATCAGCGCGCTCTCGACTTCGAACGGCCCGATCCGGTAGCCAGAACTCTTGATCACGTCGTCCTTGCGCCCGATAAACCAAAAATAGCCCGACTCGTCGCGGGTGGCGCGGTCGCCGGTCAGATACCATTCTCCGCGGAAGTGGTGTGTGGTTTGTTCCTGGCATTTCCAGTATTCCTTGAAAATTCCAACCGGCTGGTTTTTGCCCAGGCGGACGGCGATTTCGCCCTCTTCGCCATCGGGGACCGGGTTGAGGTGGTCATCGAGCAGGCACACCTCGTAGCCCGGAGTCGCCCGCCCCATCGAGCCGGGAACGACCGGAAACCCGAGGCTCTTGAAATTGCCGATGAGGATGACGGTCTCGGATTGCCCGTAGCCCTCGTAAACCGGCAGGCCGGTGGCGGCTTTCCATGCGTGAAAAACGCTCGGGTTGAGTGGCTCGCCGGCGGTGACGCAATGCCGGAGCTGCGGGAATTTTCGCTGGCCGAGGTCCTCCCGCACCATCATGCGCAGGGCCGTGGGCGGAGCGCAGAGGCTGGTGATCGGGTAGGATCCCAAAACATCCAGCATCTGCGCGGCCGAAAATTTTCCACGAGCGTCCCAGACGAAAAGGCACGCCCCGCAATGCCAGGGGCCGAAGAAGCTCGACCACGCGGCCTTCGCCCAGCCGAGGTCGGCGGTATTCCAATGGACATCTGCGGGGCCGAGATCGAGCCAGAGTTTCCCGGTGACTTCGTGGCCGAGTCCGTAGCTGGACTGGGTGTGCAGCACCATTTTGGGACTACCGGTGGTGGCGCTCGTAAAATAGATGATGCCCGGCGCGTCGGCCCGCGTGGCCGGCCCGGAATACCCCGGCACCGCGTGCAGCAGAGCCTCGCCAAGATGGAGCCAACCGGGCATCGGAGAATCGGTCTGCCACCCGATGCCGGTGAAGTTTGGGAGTTTGTCGGCACCTTCGGCGTCGGTGATCACGGCGCGGATGTGGCCGGCCTCCAGCCGGTAGGCCAGATCGTGAGGAGTCAGTTGGGGAGTGCACGGAACCGGCACCGCGCCAAGGCGGGTCAGACCGAGCATGGAGATCCACCACTCGGGCACCCGCGGAAGCATCACCATCACCGGATCGCCGGGGCGGATTCCAGATTCCTGAAAAACGCGGGCCGCACGCCGGCTGAGATCGCGCAGTTCGGAAAAAGTGAAACGGAGTTCCCGGGTCCGGCCCTCGTTGACCCACCAGAGGGCCAGCGCCTCGGGTTGCTCCGCTGCCCACCGGTCAAACACATCTGCGGCGAAGTTAAAATACTCGGGGTGGTCCGTCATTGACTGCTCTGTGGGTATCTGCACGCCCAGCGCAGTTCAACCGTTATCATACGGATCCCGAAAAAATCTCCGCAAAATCTCCGCGCCACCCGACTGGTTGCCCAGCGCGAAGATCTTGATTTCCGCCTGCTGCCACCCGACACTCACGGCGGAGTGACCGGGTTTGTCCGCTGATCCCTAAACCCCGGAGCCGCCGCATGAAATTCTGCCTCACAACTTCCTTTCTCTTGCTTTCTACCATGGCTCTGCCCGCCGGCGATACGCCGCCTCCGAGCCTTCGCGCAACCGTCAACTCGCTGGATGCTCCGCAGGTCCAAAAGGCACTCGATGCCCTGCAGTCAAACTTCCTTTCTCCGGCTGCCCTGGACGAAAACTCCAAACAAAAAGCGATGCTGGAAGGCCTGCTCCGGCGACTCTCGCCGGGGGCGGCGATCATCGCGGCGGAAAACGTGAAAGACCGGCCGGAGCCCGTTCCTTTCCTTGCGGAAATTCTGGACGCCCGCGCGGGCTATATCCGGCCCGGGAAGCTTGATGCCGCCTCGCTCAGCCAGCTGGATGTCGCGCTCGCGAGCTTCTCGGAAAAGAAACTTCCAGCCGTGATCCTGGATTTGCGCGGGGTCGCCGGGGGGAGCGAGTTTGAATCCGCCGCCGACTTCGCCCGCCGGTTTTGCCCGAAAGGGAAGATCCTGTTTTCGATTCAGAAGCCGAGCGCGAAGCAGGAGCGCATTTTGACTTCAAACCAGAGCCCGGCCTACCAGGGAATTCTTGTCGTTCTGGCTGACCCCGACACCGCAGGGGCCGCCGAGGCCGTCGCGGCGACACTGCGAATGAACGCCGGGGCGATGATCGTGGGGAGCGACACCGCAGGGGAAGCCGTCGAATTTTCGGAGTTACCATTGGGGGGCGGAAAAATCCTGCGCGTCGCGGTTTCCCAGGTCGTTCTTCCGGAGAGCACCACTATTTTTCCCGGCGGAGTCAAGCCGGACATCGCCATCTCGCTTCCTCCCGGCGTCCTCGCGGAAATCCATGCGGCCACCAAGGACAAGGGAGTCAGCCAGTTCGTTTTTGATTCCGAACGCCCGCGCATGAACGAAGCCGCGCTCGTCGCCGGAACCAACCCGGAAATTGAGAGCGGCAGGGACCGCTCCCGTCCGCCTTTGCGCGACACGGTGCTGCAGCGCGCCATGGATCTGGTCACAGCGGTCAACTTCTACAAACGTCAAAAGTAACGATCCGGCTTGTCCGCGGCCCGGATTTATGGTTCCAAGGAGGCATGTCACTCACCTCCCCGCATATTCCCGCGGTCGGACTGGTCTCTCAGCTCAGCAAGGAAGACCGCGATACCCTCAGTTCTTATGGCAGCTTCCACATCGCGAACCCGGACCATATCCTCATCGCCGAGGGCCTGCCTCACGGGAAACTTTTTTTCATCATCAGCGGCCTGCTCCACGCCAGGCGTCACGAGGAAGGAAAGGACATTCTTCTCGGGACAATCAACCAGGGCGAATGGGTCGGCGAAGTCGATCTCTTCGACCCGGCCAGCGCGGTGTGCTCGGTGATCGCTATCGAACCCAGCCAGTATTGGGTGATCACCCGCCAGGATCTCGAGGACTTCATCAACAACTACCCCGAGGCGGGGATCCAGATTCTCATCGGAGTCGCCGCGACGCTCGGGCGCCGACTGCGCGGCGTGACCAAAATGCTCGCCGAGCAGACCGAACTCGCGTCGATCCGGAACTCGCTATTCCAAGGCTGAGCCGCGCGGAGAGAGGTCTGTAGCAGCGGTCTATGACCGTAGATCGCTCTCTGCAAGCGAGGGCGATCAGAAAAATGCGACAAACGAGGCTGCCTGCGCGAAGCGGGTCAGGACTGGGCCTGCTGAACCGGAACCACCGGCAGGGGAAAGCGCAGGCGCAACTCGCCGTCCACTTTGACCTCCACGGTGTAGAGGCCGTGCTTCTGGAACTGGATTCCTCCGAAGACGTGGACGTTCGTGGCGTGCGCCTCGAGCGAAGGAAGAGTGAACTGGACCTCGCTTTGAGCGATCGGCTCGTCGTCGTCGGGAGTCAAAATCAGCGACTGCTGGACAAACTCCCCGACCCCCCCGCACCACCGGCTCCAGAGGCACAGCTTGAAAAATCCGATCGGCATCACCGGGGCGGGAATCATTCCGATAATTCCGACCAGGGTCTGCTGGCCGCTGGCTTCCTGGCGCACGTCCTCGCACAGGACGCAGGCTTGCAGGTCGGGAATGATCTCGTCGGACGTCAAGCAGGATAGGCTCCCGTGACGAAGCGGTGGAGATCTTCGATGGCGTTGGACTGGGCGAGGATGATCCAGTTGACAAGATCCCCGATCGACACCAGCCCGGTCAGGCTGTCTCCATCCATGACGGGCAGATGGCGGACGTGGTTTTTCGTCATGATTTCGAGGCAGGCCTCGACCGAGTCGCCGCCGCTCACGGTGATGACATCCTTGGTCATGATATCCGCCACGAGAGTCTCGCGGGAGACGCGTCCCTGAAGGATGACTTTGCGCGTGTAGTCCCGCTCCGAGATCATCCCGAGCAGCCGGGAATCTTTCATCACGGGCAGGGCGCCGACATTTTTTTCCGCCATCATGGAAATGGCCTCATAGACGGTGGCTGTGGCTTCAATGAACCAGAGCTGGTGCCCTTTTTTATCGAGAATAGAACCGACGGGGGTGGTGGTTTCCATAGTGTCTTCTCCTGTTCCGAGTTCGGGAGGTAACATGCCTCAATTATTTCCCCGAAGCAAACCCGAATTCCGCGTTGTCCCGAATCCGGCGATTGTTCACCACGGAGGATTCGGAGATCACGGAGAGAAGAAGGACTGTTGGCGGCGGGACGAAATTGCAAGCGCTGTCTTTTGTTTCCCCTCCGCGTTCTCCGGTCCTCCGTGGTTAAAAATGTTTGTCCGGTTTATGGGAGAAACGAAAACGAGACGGGAACAGAGCCTGTCACCAGGCGGTCCCCCGGCGCGAGCGTCCCGTCGGAGCCGTTGATTTTCATCGTGGCAATGGCTCCGTCTTTCTGCCCGCCGACAACGAGCCATGCGCCCGAGGGTTCGATGGAAAATTCGCGCGGCATGTCCACCGGTGACGGGGCATTTTGAACAAACCGCAAATGTCCGTCCGCCAGGATTTCAAAAACAGTCAGGCTGTTATGCCCGCGGTTCGAGACGTAGAGCCAGCGGCCGGTCGGGTGGATCACGAGCCCTGATGTGGTCGCCCCCTCGCACGATGCCTCTCCGGGAAGTGTCGGGATCGTCTGCACCAACCGCAGCGCTCCGGTTTCGCTGTTTCTCTCAAACACCGAAACCGACATCCCCATCTCGTTGTTCACATAGAGAAAATCTCCCCGGGGACCGAGCGCGAGATGGCGTGGGCCGCCGCCGGGCAAAACCTTCCCGGAGGGCGGATCGGCAGGCGTCAGTTTTCCTGATCCCCGATCGAAGCGGAAGATCCAAACCTGGTCGGTGCCGAGATCGCAGACATAGACGAACAGCCCGTCGGGGGTCACGATCGCGCCATGGGCGAAGGGGTTTTTCTGGCGGACGGGATCCGGGCCGGAGCCGGAAAACGCGATGTTCGCGGCGGCGTCGCCCAGCGAGCCATCCGGCAATACCGGAAAGCAGGCGACATTCCCGCCCGTGTAGTTGGAGGCAACGACGTGCGCCCGGTCCACCCAGACATGGCAGGTTCCTTTTCCGCCGGCAGGTTTGCTGTTGAGAGGAATGAGGGAGTGATCCGCCAGAATTCGAAATGCGGCCACCTCGCCACCCTCCTGCTCGATGGCGGCATAAAGGAACCGTCCGTCGGGCGACGAAGCGATGAAGGAGGGGCTTTTGACATCCGCCGCGACGATTGGCTCGGAAACTTTCCCCGTTTCCAAGTCGAGCGCGCAGCGGAGAATGCCGGTCTGTTTTCCGGGCGCGGAGTTCGTGCCCACATAGAAGGGGACCTCATGGGCGCGAAGCGTGGTCATGAAAATCACCGGAATCAGCAGAAACTTTGCGCGTGCGCCGGGGGACAAATTTTCAGTGTGGCAGAATCCCCGAGAGGAGGACGAGGCCCAGGGCGATCCGGTAAATTCCGAAACCCACAAACGTGTGTGTCTGGATGTAGCGCAGGAGCCACTTGACGGCGATGAAGGAGACAACACCCGCCACGACTGTCCCCATCGCAAGCAGCACCCAGTCCTCATGGGCGCCCGATTTCAATCCCTTCAAAATCTTGTATCCGCCCGCCGCCAAAAGCGTTGGGATCCCGACAAGGAACGAAAACTCGGTGGCCGCCACGCGGCTGGTTCCCAGCATCATGGCGAAAATAATCGTCGTCCCTGACCTCGAAGCGCCGGGAAACACCGCCGCTATCAGTTGTGAAAAAGCCACGACTACTACAACGGACCAGGAAATTTCCGCGCTCATTCCTTTTCCCTTCATTAGAAACTCCACCAAAATAAAAAGAACGCCGCCCGCGATCAGCGCTGCCGCCACCGGCTGGACATTCTCAGGAAGCTTGATCCCCAGTTTGTCGATGACCAGCCCGCCCGCCACCGTGATCAAAAACGCTGTCAGGATTTTCAGGTTCATTGCGAGGCTCGCTGGCTCGCGCCAGCGGAGAAGCATGGCGATGCGATCCTTGAATAGCGGCAGCACGGCGAGGACCGCGCCGCTCTGGATCACGACATTAAAAAGATCCGTCTGGTGGGATCCCATCCAGTTCTCCGCGATCAGGAGATGGCCGGTGGAAGAGACGGGGATGAACTCCGTGATCCCCTCGACAATGCCGAGGACAAAAACAACAAGCCAGGAGGGCAGACCCACCGGAAATTAAATCGCGTTTTCTCCGACTTCTTCCGTGCGGATGCGGATCGCATTCTCGATCGGAAGCACGAAGATTTTCCCATCGCCGATTTTGCCGGTTTTAGCGGAAGCGGAGATGGCGGCGATCGCCTTCTCGACCATGGTGTCGGTGACGACGACTTCGAATTTCACCTTGGGAAGGAAGTCCACGGTGTATTCGCTTCCGCGGTAGATTTCCGTGTGTCCTTTTTGGCGACCGAAGCCCTTGACCTCGGTAACCGTCATCCCTTCAATGCCGATCTCGGCAAGTGCTTCCTTTACGTCTTCCATTTTGAAGGGTTTGATGATGGCCTCGATCTTCTTCATAAGCCCTGTATTAAGAGCCATTGGAGCGCCTCTTGGCAAGCATGATCGTTGAAAAGATAAATGAAACCCATCCACTGGCGACGATCCTGGTTCGGAAAATACCTGCGGCACATGCCGCGCGTGAAACATGTCCGCGGGACATGGCTGCACCGCCGGCTCGGAGACCGGCTCTTCCACGGCGAGCTCTGGCATCCGACGCGGAAGCGGTTTGCGGGCGGGATGGCGGTCGGCGCGTTTTTTGCGATGATCCCGGCCCCGGGCCAGACGCTGGGAGCCGGGCTGATTGCCTACTTCACTCGCGTGAACGTGCCAGCCGCGGTCGCCGCCACCTGGATCAGCAACCCGCTGACCATGCCGTTGTGCATTTACGCCCAATACCGCATCGGCTGCCTGATCCTCGGCCACTGGCAATCCGAAATTCCCACCCACGATATTTTCGAGCTGCTGAAAAAAGCCCCCATCCCGTTTTTGGTGGGCGTGCTGCCATCGGCAGCCATCCTATCCCTGATCGTGTATCCGCTGACCCTCCTCGTCTGGGACGTGTTTGCCCGCCGCATCGATGCGCGGCTGCAGGATGTGATCGAAAGCGGGGGCGGCGGATCGGTCGCTCCGCCGCACGATGAGAAATAGAATTAGACCATCGAATCCTTCACAAAGGAACTTTGAACCAATTGATGCGCATCATGGATTCCAAAGGAAATCTCTGAAAGTGTAATTATCTCCATTGACTTGAGGTAGAGCGTGATAACGATTCCATGATCTTCATGAGAATTCCCCGGCGATCCAAGCACGTATTTTTTGTATTGTGCCTGGCCGTCCCGGTTCTGGGGATGGCGAATATCGATTCCGGCGGAGGACGCGGCACGGTTGGCGCTTATGTGAACCACGACTCCATCGGGTCGCCGTTTACAACAGACGCCGGGACAGTGGGTGCGTATGGCAGCCATCCGGGTTTGATCGAGGTGCTCTACCCGGCAGCACCAGCTTTGGATCCCAATGCGGACACGGATCACGATGGGTTGCCCGATGCTTGGGAGGTGGCGCACTTGGGTTCGATCAATGCAGCTCCCGATGCGGATGCGGACGGCGACGGGACTACCAACTTGATGGAATATCTCGCTGGCACGGATCCCTCTGATGCCGCATCTGCTTTTCGTCCGACTGTGCAGGCTGTGGGAAACGATCTCGCGTTGCAGGCGCAGACTGTTGCCGGACGACGCTACCGCGTTTGGGGCAGCCCGGATTTGAAGACATGGACCGTGTTGGACACTATCACCGGCGATGGCAGTCCCGTTCAATTCCTCCGCCCCACGACCGAACCCCGCTACTTTTTGAAAATCGAAATCCTGCTGCCATAAAATCCACAACCTGACATGAAACGAATCTTCTCCCCCGTCACCGTCGCGATGGCATTGATCGTAGCCGCAAGCTACCTGGTGTTTGCCGCCGTGATTCCCGCCCAGATCAACTACCAGGGCCGACTCACCGACGCCCAGGGAAATTCCGTGAACGGCACGGTGCAGATGGCAGTGAAGTTATACAACGCCCCCACTGGCGTAACGAACGCTCTGCTTTACTCTGAGACAATCGGCCCGGTGGCGGTGACCAACGGGGTTTACCGGTTTGCATTCGGCGGTACAAATGGAACAAACGGAATCGCGGCAGCCCTCACGGCGACGAGCCACTACCTCGCCCTCGTCGTGAATGGAGTGGAGCAGACGAACCGCACCCAGTTGCTGGCGGTGCCGTTTGCGCTGAAGGCACAGGAGAGCGCGGATGCCCAGGCATTGGCCCTTCAGGTCGCCGCACTGACAAGGCGCCTTGATGACGCGGGGATTCCATCTGGGACCACTGGCATGGCGCTGATCCCGGCGGGGAGTTTCCAGATGGGGAATGCACTTTCAGCGGCGGGAGACGGATCCACAAACGAGTTGCCCGTGCATACGGTGAGCCTGAGCGCATTTTACATAGACAAGAGTCTGGTGACAAAGGCGCAGTGGGATGCGGTGCAGGCATGGGGGGTCACCAACGGTTACACGGATTTGCCGGTGGGAGCGGGCGAGGCGACGAATCATCCGGTTCAGAACGTCACCTGGTATGCGATAGTGAAGTGGTGCAACGCGAGGAGCAAGAAGGAGGGACTCACGGAGTGCTACACAGTTTCTGGCTCTGTTTACAAAACGGGGAGCATTGCGCCGGCGTGCAACTTTTCTGCGAACGGGTATCGACTGCCAACAGAGGCGGAGTGGGAGAACGGGGCGAGGGGCGGCTTAAGCGGGAAGCGGTTTCCGTGGGGGGATACGATCAACAGGAGCCAAGCCAACTACTACGTGTATTCAAGTGGCGCAACAAACTACTACAGTTACGACCAAGGCACCCCGACAGGGTATGATCCTACATGGATGGCTGCTGGGAGCTTTCCCTACAGGTCGCCGGTGGGGAGTTATGCGGCGAACGGGTATGGGCTTTTTGACATGGCAGGGAATGTGTCGGAGTGGTGCTGGGATTGGTATGGCTCTTATGGGAGTGGCTCGCTGAGTGATCCGACAGGTCCTGCTTCGGGCTCTTACCGGGTGCACCGAGGCGGCAGTTCGGGCGACTACGCAAGCTACTGCCGTGTCGCGTACCGCAACGGCGACGCCCCGGCATTCGGCCTCAGTTTTGTCGGGTTCCGCTGTGCCCGCAGTTCAGTTCCGTGAGAGCGGAGCGACGGGGTGGCACCAAGCGGAGCGGGAAAGTGACAGATGCTTTCCACCCTGAGATTGAGACAAATTGACTGCAAGGTTCAGGGACTTACCCTTGGCGGAAAAAATTTCTGCAAACCTGAATGATGCCAGTTCGAATTTCATCTTGATATCGGCGAGCAGGAGCGAATTGGTAGAGTGCGCTAACGGGGTGCACTTCCTCGGCTGCACGCTCTTTCCCAGATATCGCGAACTCAACCGGAGCAGCCGTGTCCGCTTCAAAAAACGCATAAAACTCCTCGACCGGCCCCTTGCACAAAACCGGATCAGCGAGACACACGCACAACACCGCGCAACTGGCAGCGTGTGCTTTTCCCAACGGGCTCAAGGAAACAATGTCGTTTGTCTTGGCTTTGATTCTCGACAGGAGACAAGGGAAGCGGATAAGCAGTTTTTATGGATATGTTGAGTGTATTGTTTGTCCCGGAGGTTTTTCTCGTGTGGACGTCACTGGCCAAAACACTCGGACTTTTGGCGGTGATCCTCGGGCTCGTGTCCTACACCGTGTATGCCGAGCGCAAAGTCTGCGCGCTCATCCAGGACCGCGTGGGCCCGAACCGCGTGGGCGTCCCGCTCACCCTGCTCGGAATGAAGAAGGACTTGCCGTTCCTCGGGCTCGGGCAGCCGATCGCCGATGCGATGAAACTCGTGCTCAAAGAAAATTTCATCCCGGCGAGCGTCAACAAATTCTACTACTACATCGCGCCGAAGCTCGCGATGGTGCCGCCGATCCTCGTGCTCGCCGTGCTGCCGTTCGGGTCGAAGCTTTTCGGCGTCCCGATGGTCATCGCTGACATCAACATCGGCGTGCTCTACGTCTTTGCGGTGTCCTCACTCGGGGTTTACGGGATCGTCCTCGCGGGCTGGGCATCGAATTCCAAATACCCGTTTCTCGGCGGCATCCGATCCTCCTCGCAGATGATTTCCTACGAGCTCGCGCTCGGGCTCTCGGTGATCCCGGTCTTCATGATCTGCGGGACGCTGAACCTCCCTGCCATCGTCAACTGGCAGGTTCAGAACGGCTGGCTCATCGCCCCTTGGTGGCCGAAAGGTCTCGACTGGCACATGATCCTCTCTGGAAACTGGGCCGCCGTCGAAGCCGCTTTCATCGCCGGATTTTCCTGGCAACGCATCGCCTTGTGGATCCCGATGCTGATCTCGTTCTTCGTCTTCCTGGTCGCGATGTTCGCTGAGACGAACCGCCTGCCTTTCGATCTACCGGAGGCCGAGCAGGAGCTCGTCGGCGGCTACCACACCGAATACTCCGGCATGGGGTTCGCCCTGTTTTTCCTCGGGGAATACGCCGCGATGATCGCCGGCTCCGGCGTCATCGTGACGCTCTTCCTCGGCGGATGGAGCCTGCCGCTCGTGCCCGACGGCTCACTGCCCGGCCTGCCGGGCGTCCTCTTCGGGCTCATCAACATCGGCGTCTTCTTTGCCAAGATCTGCGCACTTCTCTTCCTTTTCATCTGGGTCCGCTGGACGCTCCCGCGTTTCCGCTACGACCAGTTGATGAAGCTCGGATGGTATTTCTTTTTCGAGCTCGCCCTGGTGAATATTTTTATCGCCGCCTTCGTCATGGCCTACATCCGCTGACCGGCCCATGAAGATTCTTCGCCCGAAAGACCACGGTTACAAAAAAGCCCTCACATCGCTCGACCGCCACTCCGTCCCCGACCCGAAAGTTCGCGCGGTGGTCGCAGACATCCTTGCCGACATCGGGAGGGACGGTGATGCCGCGCTCCTCCGATACACAAAAAAATTCGGGGGCCCGTCCCTCGCGGCTTCGCAGATCCCGGTCGCTCCCGCGGAAACCGCCCGCGCAATCGCGGAACTCCCCTCCTCCACGCGGCGCGCCATTTCCGCCGCCCGCGCAAACGTCCGTAATTTCGCCCGACGCAGCCTGCGTAAAAGCTGGTTCATGAAGAACCGGCAGGGAGCCGTTGTCGGCGAGCGTTTCGACCCATTCCAACGCGTGGGAATCTATATCCCCGGCGGGAACGCCCCCCTTGTTTCTTCCGCAATCATGACCTGCACCCTCGCCTCGGCGGCGGGGGTGCGCGAGATCGTGGCCGTGACGCCGGCAGGCCGCGATGGCATCGTCCATCCCGCTCTGCTGGCCGCGCTCGCGGAATGCGGCGCCACCGAAATCTACCGGGTGGGAGGAGCGCAAGCGGTCGCGGCTCTGGCTCTTGGAACCAAAACCATCCGCGCTGTCCAAAAGATTTTCGGCCCCGGCAACGCCTGGGTTGTCGAGGCCAAACGCCAGGTGTTCGGTCGCGTCGCCGTGGATCTTCTTCCCGGACCGAGCGAGGTCCTGGTGATCGCCGACAACACAGCGAACCCCTCGTGGATCGCAGCCGACCTCCTCGCGCAGTCCGAGCACGGAAATGGAAGCGCGGCCATCCTCGTGACCGATTCCGCCAAAATCCTCTCGGCCGTCGAGAAGTCGCTCGCGAAGCAGATCAAACTTTCCAGGCGGCCGAAGGAGCTCGCCGCCGCGCTCAAGAATGCCTCTCTGGTTTTGGTGAAGGACATCGAATCCGCGATCCGTCTCGCCAATGATTACGCGGCCGAGCATGTCTCCATAGCCGCTGCGAATCCGGGCGAAATCGCGCTCCAGCTCACCACCTCGGGCGCCATTTTTCTCGGAGGAATTTCTCCGGTCGTCGGAGGCGATTTCCTCGCCGGCCCCAGCCATGAGCTGCCCACCGGCGGCGCCGGAAAATCCTTCGCCGGTCTCACGGTGGACCAATTCCAGCGCCGCACCAGCGTGGTCATGTTCGATGAGCCTTCGCTCCGGGCCTCTCTACCATACCTCGAGACGTTCAGCGAGATCGAGGGTCTCGACGCACACGGACGCTCCGCGCGGATCCGGCTCGAAAAATGATTTGGAGAATCCGCGGCCGCGACCACGATCTTTCGCGGCGCGGATGGATCATGGGGGTGCTCAATGTGACCCCGGATTCCTTCTCGGACGGCGGTTCGTTGGCCTCGGCCGATGCGGCGATCCGCCACGGGCTTCACATGGTCGCCGAGGGTGCCGACGTGCTGGACATCGGCGGGGAATCCACAAGGCCGGGCGCCAGCCCTGTCCCCACCGCGGAGGAGCTAGCCCGCGTGCTCCCGGTTATTAAAGGCCTGCGCGCCGCCGGCGGGAATTTCCTGATCTCGATCGACACCTCTAAGGCGATGGTGGCGGAGGCTGCGCTGGCAGAAGGGGCGGACATTGTCAACGATGTCACCGGCCTCCGCGGCGACACGCAAATGTCCGCTGTCGTCGCACATGGCGGAGCTGGCGTGGTGATCATGCACATGCAGGGGACTCCCCTCACCATGCAGACCTCGCCTCGCTACGAGGATGTCGTTTCGGAAGTGGGGGATTTTTTTCGACAGGCGATCACCCGCGCGGTAGGCTGCGGCATTGACCCGATGAGCATCGCAATCGACCCTGGAATCGGATTTGGCAAGACCCCGGAGCACAACCGCCAGCTGCTCCGGAGCCTTTCCGCGTTCACGGCCGCGGGCCGCCCGCTCCTCATCGGCCTCTCGAGAAAATCGTTTCTGGGCTGGGCCGCGGGAAGCCAGCATATCGGGGACCGCTTCTGGCCGGGGATCGCGCTGACGAGCTTTTGCCGCGAACGCGGCGCAGCGATTTTCCGTGTCCATGATGTCAAGCCCCACCGGGAGGCGCTTTGGATGACCGAAGCGATACTTGGCGATGCTTGAGTCTGCCGGCTCATTTCTCCGGGAATATTGGACCTCGGGCGTTGAGATCGCCATCCTCACCATCGTCCTTTATTACACTTACCTCTACCTTCGGGGAACCCACGGCGCGCGGATCCTCATCGGCCTAGCGCTGGTTTTCCTGACCCTCACCCTCGTCTCGCAGATCTTCAACCTCATGGTGATCGGCTTCCTTCTGAAAAGCTTCTCGGTGTTTCTTGCCATTGCGCTCGTGGTGATTTTTCAACCGGAGTTGCGCCGCGCTCTCACCCAGCTCGGCAGCCACCACTTTTTCACCTCAGCCTTCGAGGAGCGCGAGACGATCGAGGAGGTCACCGACACGGTCTTCGAACTCGCCAGCAAAGGCTTCGGGGCTCTCGTCGCCATCGAACGCGAACTCAGCCTGAAAACATTCGTGGAAACCGGAGTCCGGCTCGACAGCGATTATTCAAAAGAGCTCGTCCTCACACTCTTCCAGCCGAAGACCGTGCTTCATGACGGAGGCGTGATCCTCCGCGGCGACCGCATCGTCGCCGCCGCCTGCATTTTCCCGCTCACCCAGCGCGAGGACCTCGACCGCAACCTCGGCCTCCGCCACCGCGCCGGCCTCGGCCTCAGCGAGGAATCCGATGCCGTCGCGATCGTGGTCTCGGAAGAAACCGGACAAGTCTCGATCTGTCACAGCGGCCTCATCGAGCGCAACCTGAGTGTCGAGAAATTCCGCCGCCGTCTCAGCCAACTCCTCCTGCATGACAAATATGAAAGAGATCGTTCTCAACAACTGGAAAGCGAAGCTGACCTGCCTGTTCCTGGCAACCGTCCTCTGGTATCTCATCAGACAGAACGTGGAACGGACAAATACCAGATTTGAATTCCCGCGCGACCGCGCCAACGAAACAGCCAGACTCCTCCCACCGGAAAAAACCAATGAGCCAGCACCAACGAAAACTCTTCGGCACTGACGGCATCCGTGGCGTCGCCAACATCGAGCCAGTCACCGCAGAGACCGCCCTCAAACTCGGCCGCGCCGCCGCCCACGTCTTCACATCGCTCGGCGGCCCGACGCACCAACCCGGAGGCCGACGCAAAGTCGTCCTCGGCAAAGACACCCGCCTTTCGGGCTACATGCTCGAGAACGCCATGGTGGCCGGGCTCACCTCGCTCGGCGTCGATGTCCTCGTCATCGGTCCCCTCCCCACTCCGGGCGTCGCCTACATCACCCGCTCGCTCCGTGCGGATGCGGGGATCGTCCTCTCCGCATCCCACAATCCCTACGAGGACAACGGCATCAAATTTTTTCGGCACGACGGCTACAAGCTGGACGATGCGATCGAGGCTCGGATCGAGGGGCTGGTCTTCAGCGGGGAGATTGAAAATGTCCGCCCGACCGCCACGAACATCGGCAAGGCCTGGCGCATCGACGACGCCCTCGGGCGCTACGTCGAGTTCGCCAAACAAAGCTTTCCGCGCGGCCGCACGCTCGAGTCGCTGCGGATCGCCGTCGATTGCGCGAACGGCGCCGCCTACAAGTCCACCCCCTGCATCCTCCGCGAGCTCGGTGCCGACGTGGTCGTCTACCACAACCAGCCGAACGGGACGAACATCAACGCCAACTGCGGCAGCACCCACCCGGACCAGATCCGGCACTTCGTCAAGGAGACCCACGCGCACATCGGCATCACCCACGACGGCGATGCCGACCGCGTCCTCCTCTGCGATGAAAACGGTGAAATCGTGGACGGGGATGAAATCCTCGCGATCGCTGCAGTGGATTTTCTCAGGCGCGGATGCCTCAACGGCAAGACCCTTGTCTCGACGGTGATGAGCAACTTCGGCCTCGACGAGACGCTCGCCGCCCACGGCGGACGCCTCCTACGCACGAAGGTCGGCGATCGCTACGTCATCGAAGCCATGCTGCGCGAAGGCTACAACGTCGGCGGCGAGCAGAGCGGACACATGATCTTCCGCGACTTCGCCACCACCGGCGACGGCATCGTCAGCGCCCTCCAGATCCTGCGCGTTATGACAGATTCCGGGCAGCCCCTCAGCGAGCTCAAACAGGTTCTCAAAAAATTCCCGCAGGCGCAGCGTAACCTACGCGTCCGCGAAAAGCCCCCTTTGGATTCCCTGACCGATGTGCAGAAGCTCCTCGCCGCTGCCGAATCCTCGCTCAACGGCAAAGGTCGCGTCCTCATGCGCTACAGCGGAACCGAACCGAAAATCCGCCTCCTCATCGAAGGCCGCGACCAGAAAGTCATAGATGCCCATGCGGACAAGATAACTCTCGCGCTTCAGGAGGCGATCGGACAGGCCTGAAAGAAAAAAATCATGACAGCGATCATGTAAGCCGCTGATTTTCCGTAGGTTACGTGATTTTTGACTTGCATTGTTTCCGGCGAGACATTGAGATGATGCAGCGGGGGGAAGTGCATGAAAACCTATCCCAAAGCGGATCCGCCCAGTTTGCGTCCAACCCGACAGGCTGACATCGCTTGGCTGCTTGCGATTTTCCTAGCGACCACCACAGCCCTCGTAATCGGGCAAGTCACGCCGGAGCAGCAGCTCGCGGCCTTCAACGGATCGGCCGCGATCACCAACCATTCCTACAATTGGATCGGCATGAGTGCCGACCCGGTGCCGGTGCCCGTCCAGGCAAGCACCACCCAGACACCGCTCCCATTCAGCTCGAACCTTACCCAGCTAAGCTTTGATCCTGCGGTGTGGGCCAGTCACGATACGCTCTACCAGCCAAAATTGATCGGCGGAACCCTCTACGAATGCACGCTGGCGGCGACATTTGCCGGGGCATTTTCCACATGGACCGGGCCAAAAGGCAGCGAGTCGGTCCTCACCTACGCCGGCGGCACCAAATACACTTTCCCCTACGTGACCTCGGGCAGCCATTTGAAGGATTATCTGATGGCCAACTATTTCAACGGCCAGACGGCCGCTCCCGATTCGGCGGCGGTTTCCCTGCGCATCACGCAATCGCTCGGGCTGGATCCCACGGCCGTCGCCGGCTACGGCCTGGCGTTCTTCTGGGTGCCGCTCACAAACCTTGCGCGGCCAGCCTATTCGGCAGACATCACGGCCCAGCTCCCGGAAACGACTATCATATCGGCAAAGAATGGCAACGGCTCGTATAACGCGATCGAGTCCAGCAGCCCGGCTGGCTTCAATTACAGAGACTACAATAACGCGTCTATGATCTACACGGGAGCCAGCGCGTTGACGACTTTTGCCGAATACAACGAGGCCCAGACCAAATACCCGTGGACCGCCATGGGCTATACCTACAACTGGAACTCCCTGCAGGATGGCTCCAGCCCCAGTTACGGCAACGATCCCCTGCACGTGACCGACTTTATCGGCCTTACCGAATTCGTGGTGAGCGCAGGCAGCACCGTCGTGCTCGACAGTTATGTGTATGCCTCGGACCTCGGGACGTGGCTTGTTCCCGAGCCGGGCAGCGTAGCTCTCCTGCTGATTGGCGCGGGGGTTGTTTGCTTCGTGCGCTTCCGCCGCTCTTCGCGCCGACATCAAACTTGACGGGATCGCCTCAAGGGAAACGCCGCCAAGCCCGGCCTGGACCGGAATAACGTTCAGCCGGACGGCGTCTGAAACGCGCAAACCTGATCGAGGATGATGTCCGCGAACCCTGGCTCCGTCCCGATCGCCGCACCGTAGTAGAGCCGCCTCCCACGCAAGTCGTGCGGGCCGCGGTGGAGGACGTCCCCCCCGTTCCGGATGCCGAGCAACGACGGGATATCCTGCTGGCTGTGGAGCCCGTCCGAAATAAAAAACGGCACCACGACCACGTTCGGCTGCGAGGTGATCTTGTCCCACTCCGCAACGAGCGGAGGCTCTTCCATAAATGCCGCGATGACCTCGGCATAGCAGCCGGTCCGAGTGATCTTCCGGGCCTGGTCCTTTGCCGCTTCCGCCGAGTTGTCATCCAGGCCGGTGCCATGGCCGACGATCAGCAGGCTCGTCTGCGTCGGCGAAACACCCAGAGCGGCCGACCGGGCCTCGCTCACCAGCAGGTCTGGCATGTGCGGATGCTTGCCCGCCGGCTCGCAGTAGTTGATTGTCCGGCCATCACGGACGGTCACCCGCCCTGACAACCCCATCTCGCGAGGGATCACCGTCCTGGTGAAATAGCCCTCGCTGATGAAATTCGGCACCACGTAAATGTCCCGGCTTTCCACGATCTGCCACACCTCGCGAAACGCGGGCTCGCGCTTCCAAAAACACGTTGCCACCTCGGCGAATATTCCCCGGTGCCGAATGGTTTCCGCATGCGCCAGCGTCGGCGCGGCGGAGTCCGGATTCCGCGTCGATCCATGCCCGGTAATCACCAGCGCCGCATTTTCATAACCGGCAATCGCGCACAGCGGAACGTCATGTTCCGTTGCCTTCTCTGTCTTCGCGCCTTCGCTGCTTCGCGGGCAACCCGTGCCAGTCATTCCAGAAGCTCGGCGCAGACCTTGGCGGCATCAAAATATTTTTCCGCATACGCCCGCGCCTCAAGGCAGTGGTATTCGTAGTTTGAAGCGATGGCGTCGAGGGCACCCGCCGCTTCCTCCGGCGTGCGGAACGCCATCACCCCATCTCCCGAAGGAAGGTGCTCGGTCCAGCCCGTGTCCTGCACGACCACCGGCTTTCCGGCCGCCAGGTAGCACGCGCTCCGGCAACTGAACCACCCGCTCTTCGAACGGACATAGCCGTTCTTCGCGATGCTCCACTCGCCTTTCGAGTTGGTCAGAAAATCGTGGTAGCTCGCGTAGTCGGGGATGTGGACATCCGGCTCGATGATCGTCCAGCCTTTCTCTTCGAGCGTCGCCGTCGGGCGCTTCTGGCCGACCCCCTGGCCCATCGCGAGCACAAACTTTTCCTCTGTGAGCTCCGGAAGATCGATGAACCGCTCGAACTCGATGTCCTTTTGCCCATACGTTTTTCCCTCGAATTCCTTCGGCGGATAGCTCGCCCAGTTCATCACCGTCGTCCAGGCCCCGTCGGCAATGTGCCCCGCGCCGGGAGGCATCAGGGTTTTGCTCCACCAATCCAGCGAGATCGGCTGGACCGTCGGCCTCCAGTTAAGCCCCGCCGTCGGCACATCGCAGCCGGGGTTCCCGACATTCATGCCGAAAGAAAAATGCCTTTCGTGCGAGCTGACCCGAGCCGCGTATTCCGAGCCGGGATCGGTCGCGAGGCTGATCTGCGTGAACATCGGGTCACCGTCCAAGAAAAGCTTCATCGGGATCGCCGCAGTCGGCTCGCGCAGCCAGCAGGCCCCGGACACATTCGCCAAAATATCCGCCGACTTCAGTATCGCCTCAGCTTCGTCCGCGCCCTCAACCCCGTGGTATTTTTCATCCGCCCCGTTGCGATAAATCCAACGGTCGCCCATGTCGAATTCCTTCATCACGCGGCCGAGATAGCTCGTGTTGTGCGAGCAGTCCGCGCTCGGCTCCTGCTTCACCGGATCATACGCCCACGCCGACGTGTCTTCGAGATACCACACGTCATGCCCGAGCGCCCGGAACCCCAGCACATACTGCATGTAATCCCAAGTCACCCCGCCGAACGCGTATTGGCCGATCAATCCCGTGACAATGATTCTCATGCTTTCTTTCTAAATTCTGGGGGTACACGGATTCGAACCGTGAACCAAGCAGTTATGAGCCGCCTGCTCTGACCGTTGAGCTATACCCCCTAAGTAACTGATAAAGAAACATATTGCGAACACACTTTACAGGTGTTTCTACACTTGCTTTCTACACTATTGCGATCGAAAATGGAAAACCTATGAAAAACAGGACACAAAAGGAGAGCAAGCCCGTGGCTTGGGAGGGGACGAATGTTGGCGGGTTGTTGAGGCATGTGAAATCGGGGACATACTATTCCCGAATCTCTGTCGGCAGCAAGCTTCGATGGGAAAGCCTGCGCACGAAGCTCAAGAGCGTGGCGGAAGAGCGCATCCGGGAGAAAAAGGCGAATCGAAGGAAAGCCCGGATGGCAGGGGTGGCTGTGCGCAGCGGCAAGATGACTTTCGGCGAGGCCGCGAAAATCTTCTTGGAGCGGCTGGAGAAAAACCCGGATATTTCCGATGCGACGAAGATCTATCGTCAGAAGGGCCTCAAGAAATTGAATGCCACATGGCCGCAGCTTGCGGAAACGGACGTGCGCAAACTGGGGGTGGTTGCGGTCCGGGACTGGTGGACGGGCATGAGGGCTTCCGGCACGCCGTATGTTCCGCCAGGGGCAAAGTCCGCGATCCGAAACTCCACCGGCATGTCCGCCACGACCGCAAACTGTGCCTTGGAAGCCCTCCGTCAAGTTTTGGATATCGCGCTCGAGTCTGGCGCGATGGTTGAAAACCCGGCCCGCCACCGTTCGATAAAAAGCGCCCGGCGGTCCCCGGCGCGCAAGGATCTCCCGAGCAGCAAAAACTTTTCCGCGATGGTGGCGGTGATACGCTCCAGCGGCGCGGCGGCAGCACGTCCGTGCGGCGACATGGTTGAACTGCTCGCATTCACGGGCGCGAGGATAAAAGAGGCTCGCGCCTTGGTGTGGGACGATGTGGATTTCAAGCGGGAAATCGTCACGCTGCGGGTGACTAAAAACAAGGATGTCAGGGATGTCCCCATGTGCCCGGAGTTGCGCGAGCTTCTCACGGCGATGCACGAGCGCAGGAAGCCGGAGCCCGGAGATTCCGTGCTTGAGGTGAATGAGTGCCAGCGGTCCATTGACCGGGCATGCAAAATCGCGGGCATGAAGCGAATCACCGCCCACGGCCTGAGGCATCTGTTTGCGACCGTGGCCATTGAGGCGGGGATCGACATCCCGACGGTTGCAAAGCTCATGGGACACCGGGACGGCGGGGCTCTCGCGATGAAAACATACGGTCATCTTCGGCAGGAGCACGCGCAGGCCGCGATGGCAAAGCTCAAGTTCAACCTCTGAACTTGTGGTGCGGGAATTCATCGCTGCATAAGCCTCTTCCGGCAGACAATGGTCGAGGGAAACCGGCATCCAGCCCTGGCACCACTGGATTTTATTTGATTCAAATCAGCGGCCGGTCATGGTTATACGCCTTCCAACTTTAGAAAGCGAAGATGCCATCACTACCGAAGAAGAGGGGAGAGCAAACTCCCAACCCGGGCCCCCCCATTGAAGTCATGCTGGATCCTGACGAGTGGGATTTTCGAGACATCGCCGAAAAGTGGGAGCTTCCCTACGCGGTGATTTACGAATACGCGCGCTCTAGCGTGTATCGGGAGACGTTGACGGAATGGTTCCAGCAGCCGGGTGGCGCCCGTCGTCCGCGATTGCTGATAACAGAATACCCTGATGTTCTGCGGGCTTGTGGTTTCAGGGGGAAGCTGCCGGATAGATTCACAGTCGGCGAAATTATCGAGCGCATCTACGATCAAGCGGAGAATGAGGTGGTAATGCGCAGGGCCCTGAATTTGTTGAATTCAGACATCCCGCCAGTATTTGATCAGCAGAAGCTTCTTTGTCTGGCGCTCCGCTTCCCCCAGTTTCCCAAGCCATGGGCGCGCGTCAAAAGAATACACGGTGTGGAGTATCTCAAGAAGCGTTGCTCCAAATGGCCGAGCGACTTTCCGCCTTTTATTGAACCTGGAGACGATACCGATCCAACCCAGCATCCTTTCTACATCCTATATGCCAGCTCCCGCCCAGCCAATATACAGCAACACGTCATCGAGATTGATTGGTCCGCAGAGGCCCCAGCGATAAAAAAATTATTCAACAAATGGCTGTCGAGGCACCATCCATATGGTCCAGGCAAACGAGCGGCTGCCGAACCTCTTAGCTGGTTGGGGGCCTACCGCATTAAGGCGCTTGGAAAATTATCAGACCCCCAAGCCTGTTCAGCGTTAAGAGACTATTTTAAACGATCTGAAACCCACGCGTTTGGCCCCCGTATACTGTATCAGAACGTCAACAAGTGGGCTGCCTCCGCAGGTAAGGCAGAGTCAATCTTAAGAGGCTGTTTCGCCGAGGAATTGGCGAGGCGGTCCAAGCAGCTGTGGCTCGTTTAGAACTGATACAGCGGACGGCGTGAGCGATTGTCGTTTGGTCGGGTGAACTATCGGTAGACCTATATTCGGCTCGAATTGCGGTCGTTGAAACAGGTCTGAGAAAATCTGTAGGGGTGTGCGCAAGCCTATGAGCCATCCACACATTACCCGCGAGCCTTCGCAAGGCGGTGAAAACCGCAGAGGATACACCCCGGCTGAGTTCGCCGCCCTTTTTGGTCGGCACGCGACTTGGGCGTATCGTCTCCTTTACTCGGGTCAGATTAAGAAAATCGCATACCTCGGGCGGATTATCATCCCGCTGTCGGAGCTTGATCGCTTCACCAGCAACGCGACGGCGCACGAATAAGAGACGGCCCACCTCGCGACTTTCTACGGCAACGAGGCGGGCGCACACGACGATGGTCACAATATCAAAAATCGATGGCTCTGCAACCGTAGGTCGCACCCTCGAAGAACTACAAAAGTTGGCCGACGGGGGAGGTATGCCCCCCTGTGTAGGCCCACGGAACCCGTATTGGCTCGGTAGCGCGCTCCGCTGGTGTAAACGGAACGGACTCACCATCGAAGAGGCATGCCACCTCGTCGAGGCCAAGCTCACCCGTCCGGCGCAGCCGGGAGAAATCGAGCGCATGGCCAGCAAAGTTTTTTCCACCGACATCACCGTCCTCCCGCGCTCCACGTTCTGGCCCCCACGGGATGATGCGAAGCTTGAAGCGCTTTGGCGAGAGCACCCGGCAACATCGGCGGATGTAGTGGCCGCCAGCCCCATCCCGATCTCGCTGCAGGTCATCCACCCGCTGGATGTCCTCGGACTTCTTCACCCGAAAGACGCTCTCCTCTACCTTTCGCCGCAGAAGGAAGTCACCGGCGAGATCAAGTCTATTGGCGAATGGCGAACCGACCCCGGTGACATCGCCGGTTGGTCGATGTGCGTTCCGAACGCGATGTCCAAGCGCGTCGGGTTGAACCAAGAGGGCTCAACGTCCGTGAGGTGCCGCGACACGTCCTGCGGATATGACGGCATGCGCTACGCCGTCGCCGAGCCCGACTTCGACGCCGACGTGCCACTGGTACAGGCGGGGGTGCCCCCACAGCATTTGAGCGCAAGCGTGGTCCTCAACCGGATTCCCCGCGAGCGGATCGTCATGGTGGTCGACAGCGGCGGCAAATCGCTGCACGCGTGGCTAAACGTCAATGGACTCACGAAAAGTCAACGCGACGGATTTTTCCAGCGCGGGTGCACGTATGGCGTAGACCCTGCAGGCCGGTTGCCTGAGCAGCAGTTCAGGCTCCCGAACGGGACGCGGCACATCCAGACCGACGGCGGCGACACCGTCGCCGTCCAGAGAGTGCTCTTCTTCAACCCCTCTGCCCTATGAGCGAAGAGATCAAGTTTGAAGAGCCCAAAACAGAGGCCGAGTTCACGATCCCGGAGGACGTGTTCCCGGTGCCGTGCGGGGAGCGCGATTATACGGCTTCCAGCGAGAAGATCTTTCCCGTGGTCGGCAGCCTGTTGGTCTGGTTTACGCGAAGCGGTCGGGTTTGTGAAATCGTGCATGATCAACACGAGCACCGGCTCGAGATCCTGACCAAAGAGCGCGCCGTATCGGAGCTGGAGCGCGTCGCGCGCAGGACGGAGCACCGGATCGCGAGACTCGAAATCGACGGGGACGTCCACCGCTGGCGTTCACGCACCATGCCGTTGAGCAGCATGGAGACACTGCTCCAAACCGAGGCAGCCCGCAGAGAACTTCCCCCGATCCGCCAGCTCGTTTCCTGCCCGGTGCTGGTCGAGAAGGCCGGTGGCGGGTGCGAGGTGCTTGCGAAGGGGTATCACGGGCATGGCGGGGGGACTTATGTCACTGCCGGCACCGCCCCGCAAGAGGTTCCGCTTCATGATGCCATTCAGGCGTTGCTCGACCTCCACAAGGACTTCGCCTTCGTGACCGAGTCCGACAAGGCGAGGACCATCGCGGCCATGCTTAGTCCCGCCCTCAAGATGGGGGGGATCATAAGTTGCGACTTCCCGATAGACGTTGCCGAAGCGACCGAGTCGCAGTCGGGCAAGGACTTCAAGCACAAGCTGCACTCCCGGCTCTACAACGCGATACCATCCGTCATCACCCCCCCGAAGGGCGGCGTCGGCAGCCTCGACGAGACGATCAGCAAGGCGCTGATGTCCGGGTCCTCCTTTATCTGCCTCTCGAACTTCCGGGGCAGGCTGGAATCAGCCATTCTGGAGGCCGCACTCCGGGGGCAGGATCGTGTTGAGTGCCGGGCTCTACGGACATCCGCGACCGTCGACACAACGCCGTTCATCTGGCAACTCTCGACCAACGGCGCCGAGTTCACCCGTGACCTTGCGAACAGGTCGATCATCTCGCGGATCCGCAAGCAGCCGGCGGGCTATGCGTTCCATGAATTCCCCGAGGGGGACGTGATCGCGCACGTCAAGGCCAACCAGCCTTTCTACCTCGGTTGCATATTCGCCGTGATCCGCGCTTGGATCGCGTGCGGCAAGCCCCTTACCAACGAATCTCGGCACGACTTCCGTGAATGGACGCGAGCCATGGACTGGATCGTGCAGCACATCTTCGAGCTGCCGCCACTTTTGGATGGGCACAAGGAGGAGCAGGAGCGCACCGGCAACCCGTCCCGGCAGTGGCTGCGGGAGCTGTCTCTCGGCGTCGTTGCCCAAGGGTTGGCCGGTCGGCCGCTGTCGGCGACGGAGCTTGTCGAGGTTTCTGATGCGGCGGGGCTCACGCTGCCGGGACGCAAGGAATCGGACGGAAAGGGGTGCCTGCGGGTCGGCCAGGTGCTGGGCACGCTCTTCAATGCTGGCCGGGCGGTGGACAGCCAGACCATGGAGCTGATCGTCGACGGGATCGCTGTCCGCAGGGTGACCCGCACGGAACGTGACGCCAAGAGGGGCGAAGATGTCATGCTCAAAGAATATAGTTTTTGGCCAGGAGGGGCTGCCAATGGGTGCTATTAAAACCCCCTTGTCCCCCTGTCCCCGCTGTCAGGGTATTAGACGTGGAAACGCTACACAAAACACACCACGTGTAGTGATTCCTAGGAATATATCCCAACAATGGGGACAGGGGGACTGCGGTAAGCTTTGGGGACCACTGGCAACTCTGCCGCAGTGTTGGGGGGTCAGCCTTTGGCTCGACCACTACGGCCCCGCTCGGGGCACCGTCCTCCCCTCTACGCGGTCCCGCCGCGCCCGCTCCCCGCCGACTGCGGCACGCATCACCTCCCCCCGGAGCAAAACAACCTGCCCGCACGCAGACATGCCGATTCGATGGCGGCGCGGGCTCACCAAACAGGTCGACTCGGCAAAAATAACACTATGAACACTACTAGTAATGATAGGCCAAAGGCTCCTCGCACCAACCGCTCCGGGGCTCAAGATAGACACAACAGCGCAACAAGCAGCCCGTCAGCTTCGAGTTCGACACCGAGCTCGACGAGATCGGCGACAGCGCCGACAAGCAGCAGCGAACCCGCCCCGACGAAGCAGTCCACGCCGCCAGCGGGATCGTCGGCGAGCAGTGGCGGCTCACGATCAGCACCAGCCAACGACCCCCGGCCAGCACCGACCTCAGCACCGTCCGTGCCGCCAGAAGCGTATATCAATGCAACGCCCCGCGACGTTCTTGCGGCGGCTTCTGCCATGACTAAGCGAGACGCCCGTGAGTTCTTGCTTCAGAGCCTGGATCATCACGAATGGTGGGATTTCAACCTCGAACAACTCAAGTTTGATCCCCAACTTGATCTCTGGATCGATCTGTTCATCCGCGCCGAGAAATACTTGGGGGAATTTTCCTTTGAACAATGGGAATTCCTCGCAGCCGCTTGGCATAGAGCAGCAAAATTCGCATGGAAGGAGGAGTATGAGATAGCTCTGCGCGTCATTGAGAATGCAGAGCGGCATTGGGAAAATGCCGCCGATAGAAGGCGCGTCCGCTTTTGGTTGTTGGGGCGGATCTGGTTCACGATCAGGAATGTCGCCCCTGCCTATGATACCTTGATGGAGTGCATTAACTCCTTTACCAGCCAGCCGGAAACCGAGCGCGACATCCTTCGGAGGATGTGGCACGACAAGGACGAGCAGGCGATCTACGACGGTCTCCCCGACAAGGTCACCCTGTATCGTGGGGGCATATCGCCGACCATGTGGCTTGGCTTCTCCTACACACTTGAGCTCCGTTTGGCCACCATGGCATCCCAGAGGGTCGATACCACAGTTGACTTCGAGTTCCATGCCCCCGGCCAACCTCGTGTTATCAGCCGCCGGGTTTCCAAAACGGCCATCATAGGGGTCAAGCACGGCAGCCCGTACTACGGCGATGCCTGCCTCGACATCGTGGCTCCCCCATGCCTTAGCGGTCATTCGATCAGCGTCATCTGAGCAAAACGGCGGCGGTGGTTATGGCTGGCCACCGCCGCATTTTTGTACCGTAAGGATGGCGGCGATCCAGCGGACCCGCCATCACCATCCGCGACGCCGCGATCAACGGAGCGGATACGGATCCTGTGGACGCTGAGCGACGACTGACCCCGAGGGGACAGTAACTTGGCCGCCAGCCCCAAGGCGATCCCGGCCTATACCCGCCACCGGCAACCGGCGCTCAGCTCCACATGCCGCCGGCGAGTTCCATGGGAGATGCCCCACTACCGCAGACGGCCGCCCTTGGGAACCCGGCTTGTGTTTTGCCGTACCTCCATTTCTTGCTACGCTATCGGCGTGGACTACGAAGCCGTCAACGGCCTGCTCGTCATGATCGGGCAGGAACCGATCCCGGAACCCGCAGAGGGATCGGGGAAGGAGAAGCTCCAGCATCTGCTTGACGTGTACACGGCGCGCTTGGTGGCCCAGATGCCAGAGAAGTTCGCCGCCTTGCCCCCGGAGTTCATTCCCGACGCGATCCTGCAGGGGTTGCGGTCGCGGATTGCCGAACTCTGATGGGCGCTGGGGGGCACTGCATTCTCCCGCTCTACTCTGGGTTCCACCAGCATGCCCCCTTGCCCTGAATCGCGACTTCCGCCCGGTCCCGGATGGCAGAGAGCTCGCCCGCGTTCAGCGGCCTGAACCCCCTGTACGCCCCCATGACGGCGTCCTGCTCGTTGGGAAAGCTCATCCCGAGCAGGGCCACATCGGGATCGAGCGTGAGCGTGTAGCGCAGGCACTCGTCCACGCTCAGGCATGGCAGTTCTGGGGAGGAGCCGACATCCTCGCCACCCGAACTGAACTTCCCGCGCGGCCGTTCCTGCAGCGGTTGGTTGTAACCCGTGGTATCCCCCAGCAGCTTCCCGGCACCGAAGGTTTTGAAGCAAACCGTCCCGACCCCCATCCGCCGGGCAGTCGGAAGCACCTGTTCGATGTATCGCGGATCGACGAAAGGCCCGACCGGGAACATGACGACATCGCACAGGCCGCTGTGGAGGGCGGCGACCAGCACCTCCGGGTTGTGGCTCGATATGCCCCGGAACCGCGTCTTGCCGGCCATCACGCAATCCATGAGTTGCTCCATGCCGCCGCCGGGAGCTGAGAGCTTCTCCCATGCCTCCATCTCCGAAACCGCGTGGAAGGCGAACAGGTCGGTGCGGTCGATGCCCAGCGCCTTGAGGCTGGCGTTCACTTGCGGGGCGACGGGGTCAAGGAGGTTGTCCACCTTGTCTATCACGAACATGCGCTCGCGCCTCCCCTTCAATGCGGCACCGACAATTTCCTCGCTGTAGCCGTGCTCATATCCCGGCGCGGTGTCGATCAGGTTCAGACCGAAATCCATCGCCCTGTGGAGGGTGAGGACGCATTCATCGAGCGGGACGTTCCGGTCCGCGATGTCACCGATCCCGATGCGGGAGGCGTTGAAGCCGGTTCTGCCCAGAGGTCGAGTTGTCATCATGACGCCCGAGCATGATTGCACGCCGGGGCTGAGAATGGAACTCGGTTCCGTTGTTGTCCATGCGCCCGTCCTCGGGATCCTCGACAATCTGTCCGCACGTGTAGCTTCGGCTGGTGTTGTCTGAGAGCGGGAGCGTCCAACGCGCTTGACCAAACAGGCGGGCATGAGGTCAGATCCCAGCCATGCACATGGAGCAACTCCGCGAGCTGCTGCTCAGCCTCACCGGCGTGACCGAGGAGGAGCCGTTTGGCCCGGAGGTCGTCGTTTACAAGGTTATGGGCAAGATGTTCGCCTTGGTGGACTACGATTCTGTGCCACCGACGATGAACCTCAAGTGCGATCCCGACCGCGCCTTGGACCTGCGTGATGTCCACGAGGCGATCAGACCCGGCTGGCACATGAATAAGCGCCACTGGAACACCCTCGATCTCGACGGGAGTTTGAGAGGCCCGCTCGTAACTGAGCTGGTCCGGCATTCATACGACCTTGTGGTTGCGGCTCTGCCACGCCGGGTCCGCGAACAACTAAAGTGACTGTTATGCTGTAGTGGCCCGGCTGGTGGTCCTCAGGCTCGACGCTGGCCGTGCGGCCGTTGTCGGGGTGAGGACCTCAGGGTGCCTGCAGTGGTTCTATTCATAAAACCTGCGACGCGCAGGGTGTCGAAAAAACACGCTTGCAGAAGATTTTGAGTTGGTGTATGGTCGGCCCAACAGTATGACTTGGCAGCACACATCCTTCGGTCAATCCGTCCGCATCGCCCGGCAGAAAGCAGGGCTCGGACTGCGACCTCCTGCCCAACGCTGTGGTATGCATCACACGTCCCTCCGTGAACTGGAGAACGGCGGCTTTACTCCCACACTTGCAACCGCATTAAGTCTTGTATCCCAGATAGCTGAAGATGATGAAGCCAGAGAAAAACTGCTGCGCATCTACCTCCGCCAGCCGCGTGCCGGAAAACTTGCTGAGCTTCTGGTTGCCGAAGCCCTCCGCCGGGGTGGGCTCAAAGTCACTCTTCAGAAGAAAAATAGGTACAGCAAATCTTCGATCTTCAACATCGTCATCGACGCCGGGGAGCACCTTAAGATCGGGATCGTCGTGAAAGCTATCCAACGAGAATAAACCATGGACACACCAGCGCGTGTGTCCATTTTGAAAAGGTCTGATGCCGGAGCAACTGCCCCGGCAAAAGCGGGAACTGCCCGCCTCGCTGCTGCATCAAAGGCCGTTAATTTTAACTGGCCAACTTTGGGCGATGTCATCGCCGCGCACCAAGCTCTTCGCCCCGCCTGCGAGCGTGCCGTAAACGATCTCGGGCGCCTTGACGATCCGGCGCTGCCCGATCCGTCATCAACTTTTAACAATCTATATGAGTAATACCAACACTCAGCATCAGCCCTCCCGTGCCAAGCGTCACGGGACCGAGGGATCTTACGCGAGCAAAGAAACCAGTAAGTCGATCACGCCGCCTACTACATCGGCGGCGACCGGCGACCGAAAAGCGATCAAGACTATGAGTGACCCGAGACCGGCGCCCTCACTGCCGAGCTATACCCAACCCTGCGCACTCTTGTACGCCGCCGACAAAATGACGGAGGATAGTGCCAGCAAGTTGCTGCTCAGGGAACTTCGATGCCACGGGTTGACTGACGCGTCGTTGTCGATGATCCTGCCGAATAGCCGATTCTACATAAGCTGCCTCGAGCCTGAGGTAATCTTTTGGATCGAGCGCTTCAGCTGCATCGAGTCCTACCTCCCCACCTTCTCATTCCAAGATTGGGAACATCTTGCTTCAATTTGGTGTTGGGCCATTGATGCCACGAACGAGCATGACGACGTCAAGGCTCTGAAACTTGTCTTGGAAGGTGCCAATGCATGGGAGAGTCCTTCGGAGGCACTACGGGTTCGATTCTGGCTTCTGGGAAACATCTGGCCCTGCATTGTCTTAGAACCACCGATTTCGGAAACTTTGGCACTCTGGTTTAAGGAATTCCAGGCGCAGACCGCGGCCGAGCAGTACAATCTGCGCAGGCTCTTTCAGGACAATTACGAGCAGCGCGCCTTTGATGCCTTGCCGGAAGAAGTTCTGTTGAGCGACAGTTCTGGATCCTTTGAAAGCCAGCCCGTCCACAAGAATTCGATCTTAGGCGTCAAGAAGGTTTTTGCACCTCGTGACGAGGACTTGACACTGTGCGTCGTATCCCCGCCATCGACATACGCCAATGACACGGGCAGCAGGCCGTCGGAGTCCTCGGAGCCGAGCAGTGACCGTCCAACAACCAGCGTGGGAATGCCGGGATCAACCCCGTCGGTATTGGTTGCGCGGCACGATACGAATGGTCATGAAACCGGCTCTTGTGCGAAATTCCCAGCGAATTACGCCAGCAAATGCAGGGAATGGGTCGCCTATGCCGAGGCTAACCCAGATCTGCCGTTGGACAGCCGCCCGGAGATCTCGGATCGGAAGTGCTTCATCGATACACTAAGCAAGCTGGCCGATGCCGTTGACCAGCTCCATGAAAACCAGGAGCAGGAGCAACAATGGCGGGCCATGCGGGAGGAAACAGCCCATAAACTTGCGCAGCTTGCCAAGCGAGTGAACGAGCCGCTTACAGAAGCGGGGAGGCATAGGGTCCGCGAGGAACTCTACCAAAAGGACCTCGTCGTGGGCGCCCAGCGCACCCTTGAGATCCTTGCGGAGCACGGTTACGCCCACGAGGTCGCCGGGAATTGGTATCCGGCCTTGCAGTTCGTGAACGCCGAGGACTGCCGACCGGCTCCTGCGGACCCGGACGGGACCTCGAAAGATATGGCGAGCTAACCATTGGACCGGCGGCGGCACCCACACGGCCGCCGCCGATTCCGACACCGTTGACGCCAATACACGCAATCCTAACATCTCACCCACCCATGGACCTTGAACTCACAATCGAGAACGCGTGTGCCCTACATCGCGCCTTGAGGGAAGCCTGCGACAAAGCCGTTCGCGACCTCGCCCAGGTCTCAGCAGGTGACCCGGCGCCGGCTCGGTTACAGGAACCGGCTGCAGAGGAGGATTGGTCCGTATGAGCTCCGAAAGTAATCCCGCCCTCGCACTCTCGGCACAGGGCCTGACAGTGGAGGGCGCCGAATGGCTGCAGTGCCAACCTCCCGAGCCTCCGGCGTGCGCTCTCGGGCTCTACGAGCTGGCGGCCGAGTTCGCGGCCGCGTTCCGCATCCCGGTCACCGACGCGGCGGTTGCCGTCGTCGCGGCTCTGTCGCTTGCCGTGGGGCCGCGGCCCACCATTGCGAACCCCGCCGGCCCCCGGCTCCCGTTGTCCCTTCAGATCCTGACCGTGGCAGGAGAGAGCCCCGGCTTTGACCGGTGCCTCCGGTTGCTATGCCAATGCGTCGTCGATGCCTGCGCGCGCGAATTCGGCCGCGACCTCTTCGAGGATGACGCCGCCTTGACCGCCAAGCAGCTTGAGAGCGAGCAGCGCTGGCGCTCCTTTGCCGAGCAGGCCAAACAGGCTGAGGAGGCCTCCCGCTTCTCTGGCTGCACGAATCCTGGGCAACACCAGCGGAATTCCGTGGAGTTCAAAAAAGCGCAGGCGGACGAGTTCAGGAACTACACGCGGTTCGTCCGTAAAAAGTTCACCTTCCCGTTTTGCGATGCCCTCGATACGGGAGTTCTGCGCCAGCTCATCCAGGAGGGCGGCGACGTCTGCATCGGCACCTACAGCCCCCAAGGAGCCGCCCTTGATCACCTGCTGGAAGCCGCACCGCGCGAACGGACCGAGATCCTCGGTTTCCTGAACGCCGGGTTTCATGGCGGGCTCCTGACCTGCAGGCACTCCAGTAGATCGGTTTTCCCTACGGCGTCCGCGGTGTGGGCCTGCAGGCCGGACGCGATCAGGGATGCCTTCGCAATAAACCTCCCTTCCGCCATGACCGGGTTCATGCTCGCTGTCCCGTCGCTGCCGACGCAGGCTTCCCCGCCAACAGAAATACCGCAGGCGCTCAGAGGGCGGTGGACGTCGTTCATCGGCCAAATCGTGCCGGAGCTGCGGTTGCAATTCTTCCGGCGCAACAGTGCCGCCAACAACGAGCTGGCGTGCGAACTCGACGAGGACGCCAGCCAAGCTGTCACTCAGACTCTGGAGTGGGGCAGCCGGTTTACCAACGGTGGAGGGTTCCCCAGGGACGTCCTTGCTGGGGCTCCCGAGATGGTTCTCAAGATCGCAGCCTTGCTCAGCCTTGATACCATGCCACACCGCCCGGTGGGCGCAGGCGCGGTAGCGCTCGCCTCCGAGGTCTTCCGGTGGCTGGCCCGGGGAACCATCGGATTCGAGGCAAGCCGGGGGCAGGAGTCGCTGTCCCGCGAGGTCGAGGTGCTCACCCAAAAGCTGACCGTTCATGGCCCACTACGGATGCGGGATTTGGTCCGAACCTACGACCGGCAGGACTACGGGCGGATACGGGCGACCCTCGTCGCGGCCCTTGAACTGGGAAAGGTCGTGGAAAACGAAAAACGCTTCTGCGCACTGACATCCTGATGAAAACTCCTTCCCGAAACCCCAAAGTGTCAGTGCATCAGTGCGTCAGTGGCACCCCCCGCGACAAAAACGCAAAACCCGGAGAGGGGTCCTCGCGCCCCCGCCGGCGCGTAAAGCAGAAGGGTGTTACCCTTTGGCCCGAGGACATACCGCAGGGCGTCAGGATCCCGCTGTCGGGCGGCCACCGCAGCTTTGCGACCGGTTACCAGGTCCTGCAATCGGAAATGATGAAGGGTCGGACCATCGACCTCCAAGGGCACTGCTTGATCTACTGCGCCGGGTCCCGCCTTCTCATCGAGCGCGATCCCCACTGGCGGATCGTCGAGCCTGGAGACGGCGTCCTGCTCTCCGATACCTCCGTGAGGCTGTCGGAACTTCCAGTCGAGGAGGGTGCGTCTGGCGGCTTCATATTCTATTTCTTCGGCGATGAAGCGCTCGCCTCGATCGTCCACATGCATCCGCGCACGCACGCCCTCGTGTTCAGGTCCGCAGAGTATCCATGCACCGATGGGATCATGCCGATCGAAAAGCTGCCGCTTGAACGCGTCTTCAACCCCGAGGTTGGCGCAAAAGGGCTGCTTCACCCCCTGCTTACGGTGGTCTTCAACACATTATACTTGCCCCTGTGGAAGCTCTGCTTGCACCGGGTGGTCATACCACGAACCCGAATTCTGATATTCCTGGAGAACCTCGTGCTGCGGCCGCTGGACCGGCACGACGCGATTCTGGCGCAATACCCCGGCGGGAAGAACGCCCTGCTCCGGGAGATGCGCCGCCTCAACATGGGGAGCGTGGCGGCCATTGTTGAGCAGCGGCGGTTCGAACTGTGCTTCGCCTGGCAAAACTACGGCGGGAAGCCTTTTAAGGAAATAGCGGCTGCCCTGTGCCTATCCCAGCCCGGTCGGTTCAAAGCCAGATACGAAAGCTGGGTTGCGGAGCAGAATCTCGTCGTCTTCGATTCCGTGGGAGCAGACAACTATTCGGACACGTTGCTCGCCGCCCACCCGCCATTCCTGCCATCGTTGCGCGGCCAATACTGGCGCCGGCGGGAAGCGGAGGAGTCCATGGCACGGCACCGGAAGCGGATGGATGATGAAGATTACCGGCAGATGCAGGAGATGGCTGCGGAGGCTGCCGCACACCATCCCGACCTTGTGAATCGAGAGTTTCCAGGTTACGTCAATCCCTACGCGCCCACATCGCTTCCGGGCGAGATCGATCCTGCGTTTGTTGAGATGCAATCCACCGGGATCGCGATGGTGATCGAGGCCGAGGGGCTTGCTTCGATCCCCGGCCTTGAGGACTGCGCCGATCTCCTGATGGCGGCGTAGCGGAGGGAGCTCAGGTCCGGGGCTATCAATTTCCCTGCGATCGATTACCCTTCAGTCATGAGAAAAATCCTGTTGCTGGCCGTGATCGCTGTGATCGGGGCGCTCCTGGCAATCGCCGGTTGCCGCACCTCCCGGTCGGGATACAAGTCTGCGCCCTACACTGTCGTTCGCTCGGACGGCGATTTTGAGCTGCGGGACTATCCGGCGCTCATGTTGGTCGAAACCAGGATGAAGGACGGGGGATCTGGCGGGAGCTTCAACCGGCTGTTCCGCTACATCACCGGCGGGAACGATGCCGGGCAGAAGATCGCCATGACGACCCCTGTAATCATGGGCGGCGGCGAGAGCACGATGGCATTCGTGATTCCAGCGGATCTGGGGAAGGTGCCCCAGCCGACGGACGGTTCGGTGATTATCAGGGAGCTGCCTGCGGGGCGGTTTGCCGTGCTGCGCTTCAGCGGTGCCCGTAGCTCCCAGCAGGAGACGGAACATCTGGACCGCCTCAAGGCGTGGGTGGCCGATCAGCACCTCAAGGTATCGACGGCCCCAGTGTATGGCTATTTCGACCCGCCTTGGACGCCGCCGTTGCTACGCAGGAACGAAGTGATGTTGCGGGTTGATCAGTAGTGGGCTGCTCGCCCACCTCAAAGCGGCAGGACCATCTGCGTGCTCGGTAGCACGAGACCGGTTACACCCAGCACGAGAAGGCGAAGGGGCCAGTCCCCCAGTCGCTCCCGGCGCAGGATCGAGCAGGCGATGGCATAGATGTCATCAGCGCTCTCCGCGGGATCCAGTTCCGCTTCGGCTCGGAGAAAAACTGATCGGTGCATAGAAATGGAATGTTGCATTATCTAGGACATCGAATAGCAATGTCATAAACAACGCAACTTCCGCCATGAAGGCAACTACCCCCATCCAGAAGCTCAGTCGGCTGGCTGCCAGCACTCCCCTCATCCGGGTGTCTGATGCTGCAGCAGTGGGGGTTCCGAGCGCCATCCTTTCGCGGCTCACACGATCCGGGGCACTCAAGCGGGTTGGCAGGGGCCTCTACCAGATCGCTGAGACTCAGGGCTACAATCATCCAGACATTGTCGAGGCGGCGCTTCTTGTTCCCAAAGGAGTGATCGTGCTGCTGAGCGCACTCAACTTCCACGGCGTCGGCACACACCAGGCATGGGAGGTGTGGATGCAGCTTCCGGCCAACTTCCCGGCACCCAAAGTCGCCCATCCCCCGCTGCGTATTATTCGCAGCCGCATGCCCGGGGCATTCACCGAGGGGGTGGAGACGCACATGATCGCCGGGCACCCGGTGCGCATCACGGATGTGGACCGGACGATTGTGGACTGCTTCAAGCACCGCAACCATGTGACGCTGGAGGTCTGCGTGGAGGCGCTGCGGGAGCGGATGAAAAACCGCCGCCACAGCCTGCAGGCGATCCACCGTTACGCCAAGCTGATGGGTGTCTCCCGCGTGATGCAGCCCTACATGGAGGCGCTGGCATGAAGAACATCGCCGCGTCGGTAAGGGACCGCCTCACGAACCAGTCAAGGGCGAGCGGGGTGCCCTTTGCCGCGCTCTTGGAGCGTTTCGTGATCGGGCGACTGTTGTGGCGTGTCAGCCAGTGCGATGGCGGCAGGCAGTTTGTGCTGAAAGGTGCCCAGCTATTTTCCCTGT
>Ga0194054_10000153_pt1 | contig 35070 bp, 30 predicted proteins | sample SepL2210m_MetaG_FD_163628 | JGI IMG/M metagenome (GOLD analysis project Ga0194054, IMG submission 163628) | Anoxic zone freshwater microbial communities from boreal shield lake in IISD Experimental Lakes Area, Ontario, Canada - Sep2016-L227-10m | ecosystem: Environmental > Aquatic > Freshwater... | reverse complement strand
CATGAGAATTTCGGTTATAATTCCGCCGTAGTTTGTGATTTTAACACATATGCCATGCTTATTTGTCAGTGTATAAAGAAACACATCTTTGCCGCCGGTTTTCCCAAAATCGGTTTTCATAACTGAATTTTTTGTCACATCGTTTAGTTTTTTTTCTTTTCTGCTTCCGGATGAGCTGCAGCCGTTTATGTAAAAGCTGAAAAACAGAAGCAAGGCATAACTTATAATTTGTCGCATTTTTCCCTATTTTTGAAAACCCAAACAAACATATTAAATTTTCCTTTCCGATAATGGGAATCCTGGATAAAGTAGTTATAATTACCGGCGCTTCAGGCGGCATAGGCAAGGCTGCCGCCCTGGCTTTCAACAAAGCAGGCGCAAAAACAGTGCTGGTTGCAAGAAGGGCTGAAGTGCTTGGGGAGATTGCCTCAACCATGAAAGATACGCTGGTGCTTCCTGCCGATCTTTCAAGCGAAGAAGATTGCCGAATGGTAATATCACAGGCTGTTTCCAGCTTCGGCCGTGTTGATATACTGATCAATAATGCCGCCAGCATCATTGTTTCCGCATCGGAAGATGTTAGCAGGGAAGACCTTATGAAAGCCTTTACAACCAACCTTCTTGGGCCTGTAACTCTTACCCAGGCCGTAATACCCCATATGCTCGGCAGGGGAGGCGGCCATATTATCAACGTCGGTTCACCGGGGTTCATGATGGGGATCCCGTTTTATGCACCCTATGTTTGTTCCAAGGCGGCTTTTTCGGCCTGGACCCGCACCATACAGGCCGAGTGGGAGGGAAGCAGCATCAGGGTCAGCGAATACTTCCCCGGGTATATTAAAACAAATTCAAAACCTGAATCAAGGCTCGGGGAAGTAGAGCAGGATTTCCTGATGAACAGCAAACAGAATTTTATAACCCGTCTGTTTGCAAAACCAAAAGATCCGCATGATGTCGCAAGGCACCTGGTAGCGCTGGCCATGAAGCCGCGTACGCTCATGTATTCCGATTTTGGGACCATGCTGGGGGCATTTATATCAAACATCAGCCCGTTCAGGCTTTCAATAGCAATACAGATGGCAGACACAGCCAGGAAAAAGAAAAATCTCCGGATGTTCAATTAATAAATTCAAATCAATGAGAAATGTAATTCCTTTAAAAGAGAGACCTGTCGATTATATATATATAGGTTTCTTTCTTATCAACCTCCTATTTATAACCTACATAGTTGACCTTGAGCAACTGGTAATTGCCGATCCTTCGAATTTCGATTACCCCATATGGCCATTGCCTTTCCTGGTTGACATGACCCATTGGTGGGGAGCCAGTTTCGATCCCCTGCAATGGTTCAGGCCTACCTGGTGGAAAGCAACGATATGGCTCGATGTAATACTTTTCGGGCCGTATTACCTTGCAGCAGTTTATGCTTTTATTAAAGGAAAGGAATGGATCCGCATCCCCACCTTCATAGTGATGTCGATTTTGTTTACCAATGTATTCATCATTTGCTCCGAAGAGATCTTCGGCCCGACTCCTGCAAAAAACCTGCCCCTGGTCCTTCTCGCAAATGCGCCCTGGTGCCTGTTCCCTGTTTTCCTGATATGGAAAATGTGGAAAAAAGAGCATCCGTTCACGAAAGACTGATACGGCTTATGAATGAACAGAACAATTTTCAGCAACTCTTCTCAGGTTTCCCTCTGAAAGGGTACAGGGTAAAAAACAGGATTGTATTTCCGCCGATGGTTTGTTTCGGATTTTCTGATGATCATGGACTGGTTGGCCCGAAGAACCTGGAGCATTACCGTTTAAGGGCCGAAAGCGGGGCAGGCATCATCATCACCGAAGCAACCGCCGTTCTTAAAGATGGCAGGGCGGCACCCTCCCAGCTTGGTGTTTGGAGTGACGAACATGTTGCAGGACTCAGTGGGATAACGGAAGTCGTGAAAAGGCATGAAGCGGTTTCAATTCTTCAGCTTCACCATGCCGGGCTGGTGACCCCGGCCGCAGTTTCTCCTGTTCAGTTCTGTCCATCGGCCGATCCTGAAAAACCAACATCCCGCGAATTGACTGCCGTTGAGATCGGAGTGATCACGGATGCATTCATCCGGGGAGCGGAACGGGCCTTCAAAGCGGGTTTTCATGGGGTGGAGCTCCATGGGGCTCACGGCTATCTCCTGAACCAGTTTGCAAATCCCTTATGGAATAAAAGGACGGATGAATACGGGGGCAGCTTTGAAAACAGGATGCGCTTTGCAACCGCTGTCATTAAAGGGATCAGGGAACACTGCGGATCTGAATTCATTCTCGGATACAGGCTGGGGGCAAACACTCCCGCCCTTGAGGACGGAATTAAAACCGCCGTGTATCTTGAATCGATCGGCCTTGATTACCTCCATGTTTCTCACGGGGGTAACCTCCAGAACCTGCCCAGGCCTCCCAAAGGCTTTGATTTCAACTGGATAGTGTTTTCGGGGGTATCGGTCAGGGAACATGTTAATATCCCTGTTATTGTCGTGAACGAAATTAAAACCCCCGAAAGGGCTGACTTTTTAATTGAGAACCGGCTGGCTGATTTCGTATCATTAGGCAGGCCCCAGCTTGCCGATCCCTTCTGGGTAAGGCATGTTCAGAAAGGCGAAGCGGTCAATGCATGCTTATCCTGTAAACCCAGGTGCAGGTGGTACGAAAGCAATGAACTCTGCCCCGCAAGGAAAAGACTGTTAAACAGGCAAGACTAAAGCTTTATTTTATCCAGTTGGGGTTTCCATCGCAACACCAGGTCTTTGAATACAGGCATGGATGAAGCCGGCACCGGGTCTGAAGGGGGAGATTCAAGGCGCAGGGGATCAACAGGTGAACCGTTCCTGTATACCCTGAAATCAAGGTGGGGGCCTGTTGCCAGTCCGCTCATGCCGACAAACCCTATGACCTGGCCCTGGCTGACATGAACACCGGGTTTGATGTTTTTTGCATACCCCGAAAGGTGGGCGTAGGTTGTTGAGTACACTGAATTATGCCGAATGGCAATAAACCTGCCATAACCTCCTTTCCAACCTGCTTCAGTTATTTTTCCTTCACCCAAAGCCTCAACCGGGGTTCCCCTTGGTGCTGCGTAATCCACCCCGTAATGGGCACGTACGATCCTGAGTATGGGATGCATCCTTGCATTGGAAAAATGAGAACTTATCCTGGAAAACCTTAGAGGGGCTTTGAGAAATGAACGCTGAAGGCTCTGGCCATTCTCGTCAAAATATGCCCTTTTCCCTTTCTCCTCCAAAAGAAAAGCATAATATTCATGGCCGCCTGTAAGAAAACTTGCCGAAAGGATCCTGTCTATTCCAATCATCCTGCCATCCACATACATTTCCTCATAAATCACCCTGAACTCATCACCGTTCTGCAGTCCGTAAAAATCGACAGTCCAGGCAAAGACCTCCGAAAGGTGCAATGCAAGATTGATATCCAGGTCAAGTTTCTGAAAGGTATTCCACAGTGAACCTGAAATGCTGCCGCCGGCTGTTTTGTTTACTACGTGCACATTCTTCCTGTCACGGTATACCCGCAATGAGTCGCGGAAATCATACACCACAAATTCGATGCTGTTTATCTCATAAATGAAATAGAGGGTGCGATGCGTGGAGTCCTTCGACGTGATCCTTGCAATGGTATTTCCTGAATGCATCCTTCTGACATCAAACACATCAACGGTTTCTTTAGCGATTTTATCGATAAGGCCGGCCGGGACAGAAGGCGAAAGGATGTCGGAAAGGTTCTGGTTATTGCCTACCTTACCATAGCTGATATCGAGGCTGTCGAGTTTGATGTTGTATGCAGAGTTTCTCTTCGAAATCACGACTGGCCTGGCCTTCACATCCATTCTCATTTTGAAAATTGTAATCCCCAGAATGGTTATTATGATGAGAATGGCAGCAAGGGCAGGTAAAACGATCCACAAACGGAGGTTAAGCTGATGTTTATTCATTGTTGAATGTGAGGTGAATTATCAATACTTCCGGACGGTTGCCAAGCCTTACCGGCGGCCCCCATGTACCGAAACCGCAGGAGACATAAAAATGTGTATCCTTTATTTTTTTATATCCCCAACTGAGCTCATAAATGGCCTTCGTGATATAATTGAAAGGCCAGATCTGCCCGTGATGGGTATGTCCGGAAAGCTGAAGGTCGACGCCGTTTTCCACACTTTTGCCAAGATTAAAAGGCTGATGGTCCATCAGGATGATCGGGTAGGAGTGGTCAACATCTTTCATGATTTCCGAAAGTTCTTTGCGCGCTTTACCTGTGAAGCGGGGTTTATCCCGGTCATCACGTCCCACTATGTAAAACTGGTTGTTTACAAGCAGTGCGGTATCCCTGAGCATTTTAACACAGTGTTTTTCCAGGTATTCAACGGCAGGACCTGCACCGCCTATATATTCGTGATTCCCGGTAATGGCATATACGCCGATCCCTGCTTTCAGTTCACATAAAGCCTCCCCGATATTATCCTTGATGACCGGGGCGAGGTCTTCATCAACCACATCGCCGGCAAGCAGGATCAGGTCGGGTTTGGGTGCATTGAGCAAACTCACGAGTTCTTTGGCTTTTGCTTTGCGGATAATGGTCCCGAGATGGATATCTGAAGCCATGGAGATAGTAAGAGATTTTCTTCCATGCCCCGATTTTGCAATAGAAAGGTTAAGTTCCCTGACCCTGGGATTCCTGGCATTGATGTATCCTGCAGTTACCATGATAACCGTATAGGCAACAGAGGCGATAAGTATGATCTGCTTGGTCTTCAGATAATCAGTATAAATAAATGCCGGCAGGAAATGGAAGAAATGGTTGAGTAGCCTGGTAATATCGAGGAGGATGACTATCAGGGTAAAGAACAGCATAAAAGCAAGCCAGAAGTTCCCGACCCAGGTGAGGAATTCAGTGAAATGACACGGGCTTGTCCTTTCCAGTATCCTTGCTGCCACAAAAGCTGCCGCAACCAGCCAGAAGGCAGGAATAAACCATAGTCTTACGGAGGAACCGGAAGGAAAGGCCTGTAAAGCCCTGATGAAAATTAAATAATTGACCAGGGTGTATATTGTAACCACGATGGTTACAAATAAAATCATAGCAGTTGTTTTCAAGGAATTTCTAACTTTGAAATGTCATTCGGGCGGTAAAGATATTCCAATTTCTTCTGTGCCTTTGCACGCCTGAGTGATTCTAAACGGGAAATTTACAGTTCTTAGTATTAATTAATTTACAGGAATCGATGAATTCAGAATTTATTCTCTCATGGATCGACTACTTGGTCATGATCATTTATTTCGCCTTTGTCCTCGGGATCGGATGGGCTCTCAAACGTTATATGAAAGATGCCAGCGCATTTCTCGAAGCCGGTCGTTCCATGCCGGCCTGGGTTGCAGGACTGGCCTTTATCTCCACTAACCTGGGGGCACTTGAAGTAATGGGAATGACCGGATCAGGCATGAAGTACGGGATGCTAACGACTCATTTCTACTGGGTGGGGGCAATACCGGCCATGGTTTTTCTCGCCATTTTCATGATGCCGTTTTACTATGGCTCAAAAGCCAGGTCGGTGCCCGAGTACCTCAAACTGCGGTACGATGAAAAAACCCGCGGGCTCAATGCCATTCTCTTTGCAGTAATGACAATACTTGCATCAGGTATCTCTATGTATGCCCTGGCTATCCTTATGGAGAAAGTTCTTGGATGGAACTTTCACCTGAGCCTTATCCTTTCTGCCGCAATTGTCCTTGCCTACACTTATCTTGGCGGACTTTCATCAGCCATATATAATGAAGTCCTTCAGTTCTTCATCATCGTAGTAGGATTACTGCCTATCGTTATTTTAAGTCTTAAAGATGTTGGCGGATGGCATGGTCTTCAGCAAAGCCTTGCACCAATTGTTTCACATATGCCCCAGCACTATGCCCCTGATACCTGGACCACGACCTGGAAATACACCGGGACGGCCAAGGCAAATCCTCTTGGAGTTGAATGGTACGGGATATTTGCCGGACTTGGATTTGTTTTATCGTTCGGATACTGGTGTACAAATTTCCTTATCGTGCAAAGGGCCATGTCGGCAAAATCCACTACGGCCGCCAGGAATACCCCACTGATCGGCGCAATTCCCAAAATGTTCATCCCCTTCCTTATTATCGTTCCGGGCATTGTTGCCCTTGTGCTTGCAAATACCCCGGGTAAGGGATTTGCCTTGCCGTTGAATGAAGCCGGACAACCTATATACGACTATACTATAATTATGCTGCTGAAACAATACCTCCCCGCAGGGGTGCTTGGCCTGGGCGTCACAGCATTGCTGGCTTCCTTCATGTCGGGAATGGCAGGAAATGTCTCAGCCTTTAATACCGTCTGGACCTACGATATCTACCAGAGTTACATCAGGCCTACCACCAAAGACAAGGTATCCGATGACAATCACTACCTTTTTGTAGGTAGGATGGCAACAATATTCGGGGTCGTGGTCAGTATTGCCGCTGCCTACCTGGCGAGTTTGTTCGGGAACATCATGGATTTCCTTCAGACTATCTTCTCAATGGTCAACGCGCCCTTATTTGCTGTTATCTTCCTTGGGATGTTCTGGAAAAGGGCAACAGGGCATGCTGCATTTACAGGCCTGCTTGCCGGCTTTTTCATCGCACTGATGCATCACGGACTGACTTTTCCCGAAGGAGCCAATACACTGGTCAAAGGCGGATGGATTGCCCATCTGCATGCCTATCCCGTTGAAATGGCACAGAATTTCTGGACGGCTATCTTTGCCTGTTCTACCAGCGCAATAGTAACAGTGGTGCTTTCACTGCTGACAAAACAGAAAAAATCCGACGATGAATTGAAAGGCCTGGTCTATGTGCTTACTCCAAAACTAAACGAAGAAGCGGTGCCCTGGTATACCAGGTCTACTACCCTGGCCATTATTGTTCTGTTACTTGTAAGTATTTTAACAATTTTATTCTGGTAAAAAAAACTGATGTTATGGGTATAGATATTAAAATTCCTATCGGACTGATGTTCACAATTTTCGGCCTTCTGCTTACAGCCTATGGGTTTTTCACCAGGCTTGATGCCGCTCTTTACAAACCCTCCATGGGGATTAATATTAACCTCTGGTCAGGGCTAGGGATGCTTATTCTAGGTGTTATTATGCTGGCCCTTGCATATATATCAAGATCCCAAAAACCATAATGATATGAAATCCCTGCCACGGGCTTTCCTTAAGACCCCAATTGGTTTCATTGAACTGACCGGTTCTGAAAAAGGTATAAGGAGCCTTTATTTCCTCGATTTCAAAGTGAGGGTCCCAAGGATCCCCCATGAATTAAAAGACGCCGTTGACCAGCTTCATGAATATTTTATCGGCGAAAGGAAAGACTTCACCTTAGACCTTGACCTTGAAGGATCCGATTTTCAACTCAGGGTCTGGAGCGAGCTTATCAAAATACCATACGGTACTACCATCTCGTATCATGAGCTGGCCCGGCGAATAGGGAATGCCAGCGCCTTCAGGGCTGTCGGGGGAGCTAACGGAGCTAATCCTGTGTCGGTCATTATTCCATGCCACAGGGTCCTCGGGACAAACGGACGACTGGTTGGCTATGCCGGCGGATTAAAACGAAAAAAATGGCTTCTTGAGCATGAACATGCCTTTGCGCAAAGGGATCTTTTTTACCGCTGATCAGATGTCTTCTTCCTTAAGACGATGGCCAAGTTCCTTAACCGAGGAATAGCTTTCCATCAGCCCGGGAAGGTATTCGGCTGAAGAGATAAAAGTCCACAGATAGGCAACAATGGAATAAATATTACCGGTTGAGAAATTGTCAACATCAACACAGATAAACAGCACCACAATAAAGATACCCATCAGGATAAGCTTGATAACAAGGTAATTGAATGAATTCCAGCGGGCGATCTTGAACTGGGGCCCGACCATGCTGCGGTAAAATTCATGGATGGAAGCAGTACTCCTGTTCTCAACAACCTTATATAGGTCTTCCTGTGTATCCCTGATGTTCCTTTGCAAGGTCAGCACGTTTCTCCTGTAAAAACGGGAAAAAACATACAGGGGGATGACCACAATAAGGCAAACTGCTGCAATCCGCCAGTCATAAAAAAACATGGCAATGATGGCACCGAATGTCGCACAAAACTGCCATGAAACTTCAGGCAACCTTTCTTTGAAAAATACAACGAACTCTTTTGTAAGTTCAGCCCTGATCAGCGTCCGTGAAACAGGGTCTTTCTGCTTTCTCGATAAGATTATGACTTTCTCGGCGACGTCGGCAAACATCTTCGAATAGATCCGGCCGCTGAGGAAACGGTGCATTGTCCCCCCGACCACATTCAGGAGGTATATAAAAATCCAGATAAAAAGGGGTTTTAAATAATTGACCTTTTCATGATCATAGAAATAGTCGATCAGCCTGTCGAGCAGTTTGCCGAAATAACCCGGTTCAATAATCCAGGCTACATTCTCAAGAAGGACAAAAACAAGAACCAATCCAATCTTGAACCTGTATTCATATGCGAGTTTCTGTATAGTCATTTTAGTGAAGGGAAGTAGATGCAAAAGTACTAAATATAGCTTTATATTCCTATTTTTGGGGATTATATCCTGAAACTATGAGAACCAGACTTTTATTGGGTTTATGCGCCCTTTTTATATTGATTTCATGCAATAAAAACAAGACAGTTGAAGGAGTCTACCGCTCATATTATGGTGAGAAAGAGGGTTTTGCCATCTGGATCGTAGACGGCTATAAAATCAGGCAACATGTGTATAAGGAATTTCTTTATGGAGGGAACGAACAACGTTACCTGTTCAACCCCAAAGGAGAGATCTGGATCGACCATGCGGTATCCTGCGAAGAATTCGAACTTACACTCGCACATGAACTGAATGAAAGAGCCCTGATGGCCAAATTCGGCTGGACCTATGAAAAGTCCCATGATTCCTCACTGATGCTTGAACTGAAAATGAGAAAATCCTGGGATTCAATATGCAGGGCCCATGAAGCATCACTGCATAGGGTTTGCCCTGAAGACGCAACGAAAGTAAGGGAAATCCCCGGGATCCCCGATAGCATTGTACTCAGGGGTATCTACCGTGTACCACTGGGAATAAGGGAGGGGATAAGCGTGTGGGTTGTTGACGGCTATAGAGTTCGTGCCTTGATCTTCCCCGATTTCGGCCTCAGCGGAAACGATATGGCCTACCACTACATACCTGCACGGGAAATCTGGCTCGACGGACAAATATCTTCGGAAGAAACAGAACTTTCAATCAAAACTGAACTGCTTGAACGTAAACTGATGGCTGAGGGTGTCTCATACGGGAAAGCCTATGATTCGGCGATCAACACCAATGTGAGGCTCAGGCATGAGATGCAGCAGCTGATCGATGCCCATCCGCCCCTGGTAGTCCCGCCTGTATTGGTAAGGGATACGGGAAAAAAAGAGTGAATGGTGACTAGTGAACAGTGAATATTGACTGTTTACATTTAACTGTAAGATTTTATAAGCATCAAGGAATTCCTGACCTATGAAAACGTTCATTGTGATTTTAGCCCTGCTGATGGCGTCATTCGGGGCCGGCGATGTTTCTGCCCAGGTATCAGCCGTACATTTTGACATGACAGCCCCGGTCAATATATATGGGTTTACCCTTAACGGCAGGGATGTTAAAACGAATTCCCCTACGCCTTTGTTTTCGGTGCTTATCGACAGTGTCATATACAGATCGGAATCCCAAGCGGCAGAATTCAGGAACGACAGCATAATTTTGAAACTTGCCGATTCCCTCGGATGCATAATTTCTCCCGACAAGAACTGTAAACAGGGTTTGAAATACCTGGTAAGGTTCACCAACCAGGGCAAAGCAAAGCATACGGTAGAAAACCTCGTTCCCTTGGGTGAAGGCCCCGGTAAGGTATATATCACTGCCGGGGGCACTAAAGAATGGCCTCATTACCTATGCCGTTCCCTGCTTTTCCGTCCCGGTTACGGCCCTGTAGGAGTTATACTCCCTGACAACGCCTGGCATATGGGCTTCTCTGACCTGGCGCTCGGCGACAGCATTTCAGTTACATCCATGGCAAGGCGAACCAACAGGGATAAGGAAAAGACCGCTATTGACCGTTGGGCCGTAACACTGCAACCCTCAGGCTGGGCAGAATACAGCCTTTACTTTGATACCCATACAGGGGACTGGCAGGAAGGACTGAGAATAATGTTTCAGAAGCATTTTCTATACGACCTCAATTCTTTTGATAACAGTATGTTTGAACGGCCTGACCTGCAGTGGATGAGGGGCAAATACCTGATGCTCCTGCAGTTTGCCTGGGATGACAAATATTACGATTACCGTAAAAAGAAATTCACTTTTTATTCTTCGCTTACCGAATTCGATGACCTGAACGGGGGATTTGACATTTTTACCTTATGGCCCACCTGGCCGCGCCTTGGGCTCGATCAGAGGAACCAGTGGGATATGTACAGGGACCTTCCAGGTGGCCTGGAAGAACTGAAGAAGCAAACTGCCTTCGCCCATAGCAAAGGGAAGAAGTATTTCATTTCATACAATCCATGGGATGAGGGCACACGGCAGGAAGATCAGCTGAACGGCATGGAAGTGCTTCTGCGTGCTACTGATGCCGACGGTGTGGTGCTTGACACCAAAGGGGAATCAAGCAGGGAGCTCCAGGCTGCCGCCGACAGGGTAAAACCGGGTATTATCATGTATAGTGAGGGGATGGCTGTTCCCAAAGATATGCCGGGGATAGTTTCGGGCCGGGTTCATGATGCCCTGGTGATGCCGCCCCCTTTAAACCTGAATAAATTTATCAAACCCGACTTTGCCATTTTCAGGGTGCTGCAATTGGCCGATGACAGGCTGCACAGGGAACTGGCCTGCGCTTTTTTCAACGGCTACGGCGTTGAGATCAATACAATGAGGCCGGGAAGGCCTTCCTGGATCAAAGAGGAATATGCCTACATGGGAAGGACTACCAGGATATTGAGGGAGAACAATTCTGTCTTTCATAATTATCAATGGATGCCTCTTATTCCAACCCTTACCGATTCGGTATATATAAACCGCTGGCAGGCCGGGAATAAGACTGTTTATACCATATACAGCCTTAAACCCCAGGGATGGAATGCGGCACTCTTCATTGCCCCTGAACCCGGTATAGAAAAGCATTATGTCGATCTCTGGAACAACCAGGAAGTCAAGCCCCTTCAGATCAATGGGAAAAATGGTATAACAGTTCAGATCGATCCTTTCGACAAAAGCGACCTTAACACCCGTCGCGAAGGAAACGTAGGCTGCATTGCGCTCTTTCCGCGGCTGATCAATTTCAGGGATATTGGCGACACCCTGTTTTTCAGTTCTGGAACAGGGGATAAGATGAAGGTATTCGGTGAAAATCCAAACTATGGTAACAAAGGATTGGAATTCCCGGCCGGGAGCGGAAATATCGCTTACCGGGAGAAGTTTGGCGAAGCCTGCCCTAAACTGGTAGTCCAGCTTTTTGATAAGGATGAACTTCTGGATGAGGCCGTTGTTTTGCCCAAAGCAAACATTCCACACCTGGTTTCCTCTGTTAAACGCACTATTCCTTCCAAAACGGTTCCTGAAGGCATGGTTGAAATTCCGAAGGGGAAATTCAGGTTCTATACGCAGAGGGATCCACGGTCCCAGGACCCTTTCATACTTTTCCCTGATTACAGCGATACGGTGGTGAGAACGATGAATAAACTATATATGGACAGGTACCCTGTGACCAACCTTGACTTTCTCCGCTTCATACAAGCAGCACATTACCGGCCGGCCGACACTTCATCTTATCTGAAACAATGGAAGAACAGTAAATTACCTGAACTTTCCGACGGGAATAAACCGGTCGTCTTCGTCAGCCCCGATGATGCGGCTGCGTATTGCAGGCAAAAAGGGAAAAGGCTGCCTACCGAGCAGGAATGGCAGTATGCAGCACAGGGAAACGACATGAGGCAGTTTCCTTGGGGCGGCAAAGCCGATTCCACACTATGCAATTTTAACCTTAACCATGAAACAGCAGTCACTGCCTTCCCCGGGGGAGCAAGTCCTTACGGAGTTGAAGATATGATTGGCAACGTTTGGCAGATGACCAACGATGTTTATTATAACGGGGCCTACTACTTCACTATCATAAAGGGGGGAAGTTATTATCATCCGACCCAAAGCATCTGGTACGTAACCGGAGGGCCGGTGCCGGCCTGCCATCCTGAAATGCTGTTACTGATTTCACCAGGCCTTGACAGGAATGCAACGGTCGGATTCCGTTGTGTAAAAGACGGGGATTAATTTTTAAGAAGCCAGGCGCCTTTGAATTCCGGTTTTATCTTTTTGAGCCTTGCAATGGCTTCAGTCCTGTCGAAAGTCTCGAATACAGAAATCCTTGCCCTGCCTTCCTTGCACAGGCTTTTACTTAACGGGAAGCCTTTATCACGATAAAACTTTACGAACTGCGCGCTGTCCTTGAAAGGAACATTGCTCCTTACTATGATATAGTATTTAACTTCAGAGTGCCTTGCAGTGTCGGTTGCGCCTCCTATAGAGTCTTTAGACCTTGGGGCCACAGCTGCAACAGGAATACCTTTTTTAGGGGTTTCCTTTTTACTCCCGGAATCAAAAGATACAGTCTTTGCAGGGTTTTCGCCCACAAGCATTGGGGGGCCGTAAGGATCAGGAACCTGTCCAAACCAGGCACAGGCATAATTTTCATAAATACCAATCCCGATGGCTTCCCACTTATTTCCCTGCCATTTGCCTGTATTCATAAGGAAACCGTTAAAATAATCAACAGACTTCCAGAAATTGATGATACTGTCTATATCCACCTGGTTATTCTCCCAGTACACAATTTCATAGCCTTTATCCTTATATGGAGTAAATTCCTTGGGTTTATCCCATACCGAATTCTTTTTATTCTCATCCTTCGGATAACAAAACGGTTTCCACGGCCCTTTGTCTGACCATGAATGAAAATTGCAGGCACCCTGGTCAGGATGGTGGAAGAACAGATCCTTCACATGGGCCGAAGCTACATAACAGAGTGAAACGGAAAGGGGAATAGGAGGGAGATCGTACCGGGTACGGTAATCGTTTATCATCCTGTATAACCTCATTTCTTCCTCGCTGATCCTGTAATTACCGGGAATGGAATTCGCCTGTTTCTGTAATGGCTGGGAATGGCCGGCCATCACAAATAAAAGCAGGATCAGTAAAAGGATATATGGGGATTTCCTAACCATTTTGAATTGATTCAATATGGTTATACGGAAATTCAGCAAATTAGTTACCTTAATCATCCAAATGCCTGCAATTTTACCTGCCCTGGTATTCTTCAATAAGCAGACGGGCAATAATGGAATCCCATATATAATTTGGCGGTGAATTAAGCACCTCGTTATCGGCGCTGAAAGATTCCCAGTAATTGTGGTTTTTCTTAAGCTGGATTACAACTGCATTGAGCATTTTTCCGGCAAGCTGATGGGCTGTTTCAGTATAGCCGTTATCTCTCAGGCCTTCATACACCATATAATCCCAAAGCAACCAAACCGGTCCGTTCCATTTGCAGCAGTAGTCCACATACGGACTGTACCATGGATCCTGGGCCGATAAGGTGGGAACCCCGTATCTTCTCCAGAATTTCGTAGTATCGGTAAGCGTTTTAACAAGCTTTTCAGCGCGGTCCCCGGGGGCAGCGCCGGCCCAGAGCGCAAGAAATGCTATGATCTCCTGCCTACGCAGGTCCCGGGTCATAAAATACCAGCCATGGTTGTTTTTATTCACCGAATAGTAAAACCCCGTACTGTCGTCCCACATCCTCTTATTGACCAGCTTAACCACCGCATCGGCACTTTCTTTCCATTTATCGGCCTCTTCCTTCTTCCCGAGGGCTTCGGCCATCCTTGAAAGTGATTTTTCTTCTTTAATCATCATCAGGGTCAGGTCGAGGCATTCCAGTTCATCTGAAATATCTTCCTTATCAACATCAAGGTATCTCTCGGCAGAAACCTGGAAAACCGCATTATACCAGTCCCTCACATTTTCAATAATCCCGTATGGGCCCCATTCAAAAGTAGTGTCATGATCTGTATCCCTGTTTTTAATAAGCCAGCCTGTATATTTAACGCCTGAAGCATAAGCGTCCTCAAGAAATTGCCTGTCTTTGCTGACTTTAAATATCTCCCAGTTAATCCAGTTAAAAAAAGGAGCCGAGGTGGTAGGCATATTTTTATGCGGGTAGTCCTGCAGGCCTCTCGGGCCATGACGGTATGCAATAAAACCGTCTTCCCTTTGCTGTTCCATGTAAACTCTCTGTGATCCCTCAGCCGAGGCGGGATCCATATATACATATGACAGCATGCTCAACGACTCATGCAATACCTGGTGCCCGTGTCCCCAGCCCCAAAGGGGGTTTCGCGAGAAAGCATAGGAATTGTAATTTGTCTTGCCTGAAGGCGGGTACATGCATCCCCTCACCAGGTTGAAAGCCCCGAGGTATGCAATCTTTTCATCCCTGGTTTTGAAATTTATCCTTGGGATTTTTGAAAACAATATCAGGTCATCCTCATAAAATGTTTTTAACAGAGCAGTTTTCATGGTTTCCAGGTCTTTCACCAGAACTGCCTGGTCCTCATTCTGCCCCTGGAACCCCCTGAGCACCCTGAAAGATACCTTCTGGCCCCCGGCCAGGCGTTTTTTAAAATTCAATGCGACAAACCTGCACAGTCCCCGGACCTGCTGGTTCAGTGTATCGCTTCGCTTTTCCGAATAAAAATCTGTTTTAATAGTATTGTAAAAAGTGGAAAGGTCCCCAAAATAAGCCCCGTAAGTATACGGAGCCGGGAACCCTGTATAAATATCGCGCACCTTTGTCGGATACCCGTATTCTGTTTTAAGGCTGCTGATAAGACGGTAGGGGCTTTCGTAACGGTGAACAACATATGCTTTGCAGGCAGTATCAAATTTCATTACCTCCATGGAATCATTTTCTGCTTCCAGCATTGGGTAAACCGAAACCTCATGGTTGATGTTATCGGTATTGACCACTTCCAGGTCAACAAGGGCGATAGTCGAACTATAAACCATAAAAGTTTCTTTCACATGTATTCCCCTGAATGGCTCGTATTCAGTGATAGCCATATCAGGAAAGGAAAAATCAACCACGGGCTTTTTAAAATATTCCGACATCTTCCCGATCACAACCTGGTCAACTTTCCACAGGCAGTATATACGGCCTGCATGGTCACTCGAATAATTGACCGGCATGCAGCATGAGTAATAATCCATTTTATAAGCCTTGTCACCATATAACCTGGATCTTGCCATGGAAGCAGCATAAGTCGTGTACAGCGGATCGTCGCAGCGGGCAGCTATCCGTACATAATCCTCAACCGGCTTGAAATTCTGGCCAAAGCCGGTAAAAACCAGGAGGGAAAGGGTGATTAATAAACAAATCTTTCTCATTTCACTGAATATTCATCGATTAACATTCTTGCAGCAATGCCGGCCCATATGTAGGTTTTATTCCATCCTGCCTGGTGTTCATCGGCACTGTAGAATTCCCAGAAAACATGATCCTGTTTAAGGTGCCATATCATATTATCTAACACCCGGCCCATAAGTTCCGAAGCATCCTGCTTGTAACCATAATCCTTCATTCCCCGGTAAACCAGGTACTGCCATTGCACCCAAACAGGTCCGTTCCAGTAGCCTATCGGATTATAATAGTCGGATTTTGCTGTAAGGGAAGGGATACCATAAGGCCTGTGAAATTCCATGGGATCCCTCAGTGACCGCATCAGGAGATCTGCATGATTCGTACTGCTGACGCCTGCCCATAGCGGCAAAAAACCAATTATTTCCTTAAGCTTGAGATCATTGGTTTTACGGAAAGAGAAGCCCTGGTCCAGTTTATTTATATTATAATAAAAACAGCTCAGGGTATCCCACATAAAATGTTCAATGAGGGCCGACCTTTGCCGAGCTAGGTTGTCCCATAGCTTTGCATCATCTGTCAATCCCAGGGTTTTTGCCATCCCGGAAAGCGACACCGCTTCCCTGACCAGCATTGAGTTAACATCAGGACCTTCAAAACACCCTGGCCTGCCAACATTATCCCAAACGGCAACCCTCGCATCACGAACCGATTCCAGTTCACTTTCGGCACCCCACTCGCACAGCCCGTTCCTGTTTGAATCCCTGTTCCTTACGAACCAGGTATAAAATTTCTTTCCCGAGAGATAAGCTTCATTGAGAAACTTCCTGTCGTTGCTTATCTTGTATATTTCCCAGTTAATATAGTTGAACCAGGGGGCGGATGTGGTTAGCTGGTTCGCATACGGGATGGTTTCGTCAAGGTAAGGCCCTGTACGGTAGTTGATATACCCATCGGGCTGCTGCCTCTGTATGAATACCCGCTGCGAATTCATTGCACTTGCCGGATCCATATAGGCATAGGCAAGCATGCTCAGGCTTTCATGGAACACCTGTCCTCCATAGCCCCATCCCCATTTAGGCTCCCTGGAGAAAACATAATAATTCGTTTTGCATTTTCCCTCGGCAGGCATCATGCACTGCCTCATCAGTGAAAAACAGCTCCAATAAAGCATTTCATAATCCCGGCATGGAAATTTCAACAGGGGGATCTTACTGTATTCCGCTTCGTCTTCCCGTATTATTTTCTCTGGGTCCTCAAGCATTAGCGGCTTTAACTTCCTGAATGCATCCGGCTTTCTTACTGTTGATTCCTCAATGCCAAGAACCATCCGGAAACAGGTCGATTCCCCCGGCCCGAGGCGAATGGTCCTCATCCCGAAAACCGCGGTAATTGCAGGCGAAACCATCTTTCTTAAAGCAATGCTGCTCCTGAGGGCATCAACGGGTCCGGCAGGCTTAATGGATGCAGCCCCTGCATTAACATTTAATGCAAGAAGGGAATCGAATTCCAGGCCCGGTATTAAGAATGCCTGCAAGGAAGTGCTTATCGGTATATTGTGCTCTTTCATCCAGGAATCAGGCTTTTTAGTCAGTGGATAATAATAGCCATCAAATAAATTATCATGATTGAAATTGATAATGCTGTCATATGAGGGATAAAAATGATAAGGGATAAGCGTGACCTGGCTCGTGAAATTTCCAGTGTTGGATACGGTATATTCCACAAAGGCTGAACCTGAAGAATAAACATCAAAGCAAACATCAACCCTAAGGTCTTTGAAAGGGTAATAAGAATATTTAAATATATCACTGTATGAAGTTGTTACAATAGGTTCTTTAAATAATTCCTTCAACCTGAACCTGGTCTCGTTTCCAAGTCTTATTGCCAGCCCGAAATTAGGCCCGTCGGCCGAAATTATCTCAACCCCGCTTTCGGGATCATTAATTAAAAACTGGTAGCCCTGGTCAAGTTTATAAGATGAACGGGAAAGCGGTGCGGCATAGGTTGTAAATAATGCATCGGACTTTGTAGCCTGAAGCTTTGACAGAAACTGCCCCGATACATGGCAACATGGATACAGCAATAATAATAACAATATTTTTCTCATCTCAGATAGATCTTTACGGGGATCTCGCTGTAAGTCTTTCCCTGTTCGGGGAATACGACCCTTATCGTGGAAATATTACCATTTGTCCCAAGCAGGCTGCCATTCTCAATATGGTCAATGAGCATAGTATTTATCCAAACCCTGATTTCCCCTGTGGCGCCTGCAACATTCTCTGTTATAACAGAATATACGCTGCCGCTAAGCCCGCTTTCAATAATCCGGAGTCCGCCTGATGCGTACCCCGGTTTTGGCTCCTGGCATACGGGCAGTACGGCGATCCCGTTCCTGAACTCAATGTTGATCCTGTCTGCGCCTTTGGTCCTGAATTCAAGCCTTAAAATCACACCCTTCGAAGTATTTTCTATTGTAAAAGGCAGCTCCCGCTCGTTCAATTTACAAGACAGGACCTGCGTCCCTGCAGGCAATAAGGGGGCAAGTTCCAGAAATACCGGCTCATTGTATTCCGAAACGAAACTGTAGGAGAGCATATTCCCGCTTCGTTTAAACTTCATGCTCATGAATTTGCCTCCAATCCTTATGTTCCTGACTTCCAATGAGTCCCAGCCGGCAGGCAGGGCAGGGGCGATTTTCAGCCGGCCTTTTCCGGCGTCTGCGTCGAGTCCAAGGAGGCCTTCCAGACATGGTTCCAGCACCATGGTTTCAGACCAGCACTGGTTTGAGCAAACACCTGAGGGTTTGTAAACGGCTCCGTTTAAAACTTCCTGCACATGTCCCAAATCCCATGACCGGTATATATTCAAATTGTTCATTATATGGGCAAAGCCCTGTACGGAATTCCCATAGCGGTATTCGGCAAGGGAGGCCCAGCCTGTGAACAACGGCCAAACACTGCCGTAATGGTAACCTGTCGGTTTGAACAAGCGGCTGTCGTCACGGATTATCCTTACTCCCCAGTTGGTGGTAAAAACATTTGAAGCATACTGCCTTAATGCAGGAGCCGCCTTCTCCGGCTCTGCCAGTCCGAACCCCATCGGAACAGCGGGCAGTACCGTTGGCTCGGCACGGAAACTGCCATCCGCATTCTTTCCATAATTAAAAAAAGAGGAAACGGGATTCCAGAAGTCCTTATTGATGATAGTGTTTATAACCGAAGCTTCATCCCTGTACCTGTTCCTTTGGGGGTCATTCATAAAAGAGGCCATATTGGAAGCCTCCTTTAAAGCCTCGCTCCAGCATCCGGCCATATATAAAGTGGCATGAGACCCGTACAATTCCCCTCCCTCGACCCATCCATGGCCCACATTCGTATTTTCTATAAGATGGTCCTTGTCGGTATCGGTGGAGAAGCAGAAATCGATGGCCTTCCGGATTTGGGTCCAGCTCATTCGTAAAAATGCGGTGTCGTTTGAGTACCTGAAATACCTTCCGGCCAGTACGATATACAATGGGGTTGCGTCGGAAGCATCGTAATGGACAATGCCCGAGGTGCTTGCTTCATGCAGTATTTTACCGTTCAGGTCCTGGTATTTCTGGTAGAATTCGAGTTCAGACCTGACTTTCCCATAATCTCCTGCGGCGAGCAGGGCGAACCCGCTCCACTGCCCGTCACGGCCGAAATACCATGCATATCCCGGCCTTCCGCTAACCTCTTGTGCACCATCCCATCCATACCGGGTAGTCGCATAACCGGCAACCAGGGATTTACCCATGCCGGGTGTATTTACAAAAAATTTATCTGCGGAAACCAGGGCCCATGTATAGCCCTTGTTAAAATTGCTGTCGGGGGAGGTGATCATCACCCTGTTTTTAAAAAGATCAACTGAATGTTGTATGGAATTCTGAAATATTTCAACCGGGGAAGCCGAATATTTCTCATAACACTGCATTATTTCTTTATTGCCATCACTACCTGCCACATAGATGACATCAAGCTGATCGTTCATTTCAAGCCTGTAGTGAAGGAACCCGGCAGCCATGAATTGATTTGTAGGAATTCCGGCGGCTTTGTAGTTTTTATCAATGGCAAAGTCAGAAAACCGGCCCGAAACATGCTGGACAGCGGGTTTGTTTGCACCGATATATACATTGAGAATACCCCGTTTGTCGGAAAACTTTAACGCCTGTATATCATCAAGCCAGGCATGGCAGATACTCCCCGTCACTTTTGCCGAATAGGGCCACATCATCCGCAGATTGGATTTAAGGCGGATGAAAAATTCGGCCCCGTATACACCCTTGTATTCATAATGCAGCACCCCTGCCGGTTCAAGGGGATCATTAACAATGATCTCTTTCAGGTAGGCCCTTGGGAACTTGTATTGCCGACAGAAATAGGAGGGATGGCTGATTATTTCAGGACGCTGGTCCTTAAGCCAGTATATGGTGTCTTTATAATCAAATTTTATGCCGACCTCATAATCCCTGAAAGCCATGAACGGATGGGCCCAAACCTCTTCTATCCCCGAATTCCCTGTACCCATCGTTAACAGCCGTTCACCTGCCACATCCCAGGGATCATTGGAAGAAAACCTGCATTCCATTGCAAGAGGATCGGCTGGCTCCGACCAGCAACTGCCCGGATTGATCGGTTTTGCCCGGCTCTTTAAAGAATCGTTTGAACACTCAGTTACAGTGTTCGGGGAATAGTCCCAGTAATGTGTATCCTGTCCCTCAATCCTGCCGGTAAGATATTCTATGCAGTTCCACGTGAACTTTTCAATGTGCAAACGGTTGAGATTGGGCTGGAAAAAGTCCATATACCCGCCTACAGCCATAATTTTTCCTTTTCCCGAAGAATATTCCAGCACTATTTTCGAATCCTCCCTGAGGAAAATATAATCCCAGTCAACAGCAATGACCTTGCCTGATCCGGGTTGCTTATCACCGAAATACCCGCAAAGCCCTGCCTTCTGGTCGGTCAAGGGCCTTAGGATGTATGCACCCCCGTTCAATCCCGTAAAGACAGGATGTCCTATAAAAGCATGAAAACCAAGCTTCCTTCCGTAGCCTTCGTCTATACAGGGTTTCAGGCTGTCGGAAGGCTGGACATCTTCAAGCCCGATCGTGTTGAGATAATGCATGGCAAAACCCGAAAGCAGAAGGCCTCCGCCATCGTCAAGATATTTTTTAAAAGCTGAGAGTGTTTTATTTTCCTTCAGTTCTGCCGGGATTGGCCCGCTTGTATTCTTTTGATAGATAACAACAGTATATTTTTTGAGTGCGGATGGTCGTTTTGCCAGGTCACCGGCGCTTATGAAATCGCAGGAGGAATTTGGTTGTGATTTCAGAAAGGAATACAATGAACGGATAATGGTATCGGAAGCTGCATAAGGCAGATCTGAAAGTAAGGCAATCGCCGGCCCAGAGCCTGTTTTTGCCCGGTCTTCTGCCTTACTTAGTTTTACAGTGTGGGTTTGAATGCTTTTCCCTTTAATTGTCTGGGCTCGCGGTGAAACACACAGCAGGGAACAAGGCAATAATAATGCTAAGTAAAGTTTGTTGATCATAATCTGTTGATTAATTCATCCAGGCTTCCGGCCAGAGGGAAGCTGCAAGCCCTTAATCTTTCTTCGCTATGGTGCCCGTTGGGAATAAGGATGCAATCTATGCCAATTTCACAGGCAACTTCGGCGTCATGCCTGGTATCTCCAATAAAAAGCAAAGAGGATGCGGGCAGGCCGAGGTCAGAGATCAGCCGAAAGCCAACATCCGTCTTCCCATGGGCGTAATGGTCATCCAGGCCGTATATCCTGTCAAAATATTTGTCGACTCCCAGGTTTATAGTCTCAGTGAGCAGTTCGTTTTGCTCCCTGGCCGAGAGGATTGATTGCCCGAAGCCCTGCTGTTTGAATGCCTCAAGCACATTCACAACTTCGGGATGAAGCTTGCATTCGTGCTGGCGCCGGTTGTACAGCACCATAAATTCCATACCTACTTCTTCGAAGGGTTCTTTGTCAAAATCATAACCCAGCTTTTCGTAATAATCCCTTACCGGGAATGTAAAAACCGAACGGTAAAAATCCAGGCTAACCCTTTTAAGTCCTCTTTTTTCGAGCATGCCGTTCATTACTTCGACGCAAAGCCAGGCATCGTCAAGCAAGGTACCGTTCCAGTCCCAGATAATATGTTTATAATCATCAAACTTGTTGAACATCCGCTAGATTTTGGCTGCGCCCCCCAAGGTCGACAGGCGCTGTATTGAATTAATTGTCGAAATTTGTGGAATCAAAGTTATGAAAAAGAACGTGCCGGGATGTTTTCCAAAAAATTGCTGGAACAGCTTGAAGAACTAAGGGATTGTGCAATATGCCCGCGGGAATGCCATGTTGATCGCCTGGAGGCTCCAACAGGCGTTTGCCGCAGCGATGCTTCGTTTAACATTGCTTCGATATGCATCCACAAAGGCGAGGAACCAGTAATATCGGGCCCTGGGGGAATCTGCAATATTTTTTTCACAAACTGCAACCTTCAGTGCATTTATTGCCAGAATCATCAGATCAGCGATACCGGTAGGTCAAGGGCCTCATCCAGGATGGAACTTTCTCAAATTGTTGCTGAAGTGACATCTATCCTGGACCGGGGAATCGGAATGGTAGGTTTTGTTTCGCCTTCCCATTTCATTCCCCAGATGAAGATTATAATCCAGGCTGTTAAAGAAAGCGGCTATTCTCCCCGCTGGGTATACAATACCAATGGCTACGATAAAGCAAGCACATTGCGCTCCCTCGAAGGAATTATTGATGTGTACCTGCCTGATTTTAAATATATGGACCCCCTGCTTGCAAAGTCCCTGTCAAAGGCCGGTGACTACCCTGAAACAGCTACAGCTGCGATACGGGAGATGTACAGGCAGAAAGGATCTGTTCTTCATCTTTCGGCTAATGGTGTGGCCGAATCAGGAATCGTGATCCGTCATCTCGTTCTCCCCGGCCAGGTTCAGAACAGCCTGCAGGTGTTAAGGTATATCGCTGAGGAAATTTCACCCAAACTGCACATTTCCCTGATGTCGCAATACTACCCGACCCCGGGGGTAATTGGCCACCCATTTCTGGGCAGGGGGCTTTCCCGTGAAGAATACGGGATAGTTTTAGACGAAATGGAACTTCTTGGCCTCGACAATGGATGGATACAGGGAATCGAGAGCACGGCTCATTACCAGCCTGACTTCAAAAGGGAACATCCTTTTGAATAGTTCCAGGTGATATCATCGGCAAAAACGCCTTCTTCACCGATTAGTTTGTGAGTGAGAGGGGAATGTCAGTATTTTTGGCGCCAGTCAACCTAACAAAGTATATCTCATGAAACAACCCGCACTCATTCTCCTCCCGTTACTGTTCCTTGCGGCAACAGGTTTTGCCCAGGATAAAGAAAAGAAAGCCGACTCTGCCTACCAGTTCACAGTAGTAAAGCAATTACCGGCAACAAGTGTCAAGAACCAGAACCGTTCGGGGACCTGCTGGAGTTATTCAGCCATTTCATTCCTTGAATCAGAACTGCTGCGAACAGGGAAAGACACATTTGACCTTTCCGAAATGTATTGCGTTCGCCAGTGTTATGCCGATAAAGCAAATATCTATGTGCGTTTTGAAGGCAAACATAATTTTGGGGGCGGCGGCGCTGCCCACGACGTAACTTATGTACTGAAGAATTACGGTATGGTTCCCGAAGAAGCTTTCAACGGCCTTACCATTGGCGAAAAACTTCCAGTTCACGGCGAGATGGATGCAGTGCTTTCAGCCTATGTGGATGCCGTTGTTAAAAATCCGAACAAAAAACTCACCCCGGTATGGCATGCAGGGTTCGAAGGTATCCTGGATGCATACCTTGGCAAGGCACCTGCCTCATTTACCTATAAAGGAAAGACTTATACCCCTCAGACTTTTGCAGGTATGATGGGCCTGAATGCCGACGATTATGTTGAACTTACATCATACACCCACCATCCTTTTTATTCCAAATTCGTCCTGGAAGTGCCCGATAACTGGCTCATGGAAGGGGATTATAATGTACCTGTAAACGACCTGATCGCTATCATCGACAATTCAATAGAAAACGGTTATACCGTGGTCTGGGGTGCCGATGTAAGCGAAAAGGGCTTCTCCTGGAAGAACGGGGTTGCCGTCGTCCCCGATAAAAACACCCCCGAGCTTGCCGGCTTGGAGCAGGCAAAATGGGCAAAGATGACCGATGCTGAAAAAGACAAGCTGTTATATAAATTTGACAAACCCGTTCCCGAGAAAAAGATCACCCAGGAATTGCGCCAGCTTGAGTTTGACAACTACCAGACAACCGATGACCATGGGATGCAGATCACGGGTATCGCCAAAGACCAGAATGGAAATAAATATTATATAGTAAAAAATTCCTGGGGGCTGGATGACCACAAGTACAAAGGGTATTTTTATGCATCAGAAGCATATGTGATGCTTAAAACCATGGATATCATGGTTAATAAGAATGCCATTCCCGGGGAGATCAGGAAGAAGCTAGGCCTGTAAAGCCCAGGCACCTTGATGGGTCGGGAATTCAGTGGCTGACGCCAGTCTTTCCAGGTATTCGGTCCTGGGAACCTGGCGCGCCCCCAAGCGTTTTAAGAGATCAGTCTCAACCTGGCAGTCGATGAAATGAAACTGCCAGGTTTTTATTTTCTCTACCATATAATAGAAAGCTACCTTGGATGCGTCGTTTGCTTTGTGAAACATGCTTTCACCAAAAAAGGCACGTCCTATCGAAACCCCATATAACCCGCCCGCAAGTTCGCCATTGAGGTATGCTTCAAATGAATGGGCAAAGCCAAGTTTGTGAAGCCTGGCATACGCCTCGATAAAATCCCCGTCAATCCAGGTACCCTCCTGTCCATCACGGGGCGCTTCGGCACAGGCTTCAATAACCTGCTGAAACGAACTGTCGGCCCTGATCTCGAATTTACGGCTCCTGATCAGGCGTTTGAGAGATTCGGAAACCTTCATTTCACCAGGGAATAAAACCATCCTCGGGTCGGGGGAGAACCAGAAAATATCTTCCTCATCCCTGAACCAGGGGAATATGCCATCAGCATAGGCTTTAAGCAGCCTTGCAGCGGACAGATCACCGCCTATAGCCAATAATCCGTCCGGTTCAGCTTCAGAGGGAGGTGGAAAGACCGGCTCCTCGGGAAGAAGATAAACAGGCATTGAACAGGGTTTACTTTCCTACCACAACAACCTGGAAACTTCCCGGGGTCATCTTTCTGTGGTTATTTTCCATGGTCACATCAGCTGAAGACATGTATATCTTGTTCTCAGCTTCACTGTATGTAATGGTCCTTGCACTTTTCCGGGTTGGTAAAGTCTGGACCACGATGTAATCTTTCGGGCTTTTCTGGTGAACTACCGTCAGCACTCCTTCTCCGCATGAAGCTGCTATGTTTTGGTCCTCTTTGATAAAAACCAGGCCGTCGCATCCGTCACCCATAGGGAGGGAGGCAATGATCTTGCCGTTTGTACAATCCATTACCACTATGGTCTTGGAATCTCCGCAGGCTGAAAACAACCTGTTTGTCTTCAGGTCTATTGCCAGGCCCGAAGGCTCCTTGCCCGGATCCAGCGGCCATTCCGCTTGAATCTTTAGGGACTTTGCATCAAATTTCGTGATGTTGGATTTGTCTTCGATATTTACAAAGATATTGCCCTTTCCGTCAGAAACTGCGGCTTCAGGTTTACCGGAAACCGGCATAGTGCCTGCAACTTCATTCGTTTTGGCATCAATGGCAGTTACTGAACTGCCTCGCCCGTTAAAAGTAAATATCCTTTTGCTGTATGGGTCATATAACACAGCATCCGGGTTTTTATCGGTCTTGATCTTTGCTGTCACCTGCAGGGTTTTAAGATCAAAAACGACTACCGAGTCCAGCCGGCCGGCCGTGATGAATCCTTTGCCAAACTCTATCGCGATGGCTATCCCGTGAACTCCGGGTGTACCTGTAATGGTACCAATCAGTTTCTCTGTTTTAATGTCCAGTACCTGTACCATGGTCCCGTGGGATACGTATAGCCTCTGGGTCGCATCATCTGCTAACAGGTAATCCCAGCCGGCATCACCTTCAAGGGATATGTTTTTCAATACCTTATATTCGGATTTTTGTGCCTGGGCAGCCTGGAAAGCACAGAAAGCAGCGATGATCAGCAAAAATTTTATTGTTTTCATACTTCGTGGTCAATATTGGTTTAAATAACATTGTTTATTTCTGCCTGTGAAAACAGCAGTAAACAAAAGTAATAATTAAGTCGGGGAAATACTGTTTTAAATCTGTTTCGAAATAAACACTTTATATAAAGGGCCGGCGCCGCCTAATTTTGCCTACCTTCACATCATGAAATCAAAATCCATTTATAGGAGAGTGTTTGTGGCCTTGATGCTTCTCACCCCATTTTATTCTTTTTCCCAGCAGGGAAACGATAATGCGAGATCAATAGGCCGGTTGCACCATGAGGTGCAGGATCAGCCATATATGTCACCCCGGTCAGCCCCGCACACAACTGCCCCCCGCCTGAAAAGCACCGGTTTTACGATGGTTCAGGTCAATGTGGATGCAAATGGTGACAACATATCAGGTGATGCGGCAAATGAACCTTCCATGAGTATCAATACCACCGATCCCCAGCACATTGCTATTGGCTGGCGCCAATTTGACAATGTCCTCAGTAATTTCAGGCAGGCGGGCTACGCGTATTCCGGTGATGGCGGGCTCACCTGGACTTTTCCGGGTGTTATCACGCCCGGGACCTTCAGAAGCGACCCGGTGCTTGATGGAGATGACCTTGGATATGTGTATTACAACAGCCTGACTTCCGATGGAGGCAGTTATTATTGCAAAGTTTTTAAAAGCGACAATGGGGGATCTTCCTGGGATTCAGGCATAGATGCATTTGGCGGAGACAAGCAATGGATGGTCATCGACCGCAGCGGCGGACCCGGGACAGGGAATGTATATTCCGACTGGAATGAATCTTTCACTTCCTGCCAGGGCTCCTTCATCCGTTCAACCGATAACGGGGCTACCTTTGAGAATTGCACCGACATCCCCGGAAACCCTTACTGGGGGACAATGGCTATTGGCAATAACGGGGAAGTATACACCACAGGACGGACCGATTTTTACGGGATAATAGTTTTAAAATCGACAGCCGCCCAGTATCCCGATTCAATTCCTGAATGGCATATGTCGATGGTTGACCTCGACGGGCAGGTAACCTACGGACAGCTTGTTAATCCGGGAGGTTTGTCGGGACAGATCAGTATTGCCGTAGACCATTCAGGCGGCCCTGCTAACGATAATGTTTACCTTTTATCAACTGTTGCGAGATACTCCAACAGTGATTCAGCCGATGTGATGTTCACCCGCAGCACCGACGGAGGCCTTACCTGGAGCGCACCTGTGAGAGTAAACGATGACCCGGGAACCGATAGCTACCAATGGTTCGGGACCATGTCGGTGGCGCCAAACGGGAGAATAGATGCGGTCTGGCTCGATACACGCGACTCACCACCGGGTTCGCTGTTATCGGCCCTTTACTATTCCTACTCCCTGAACCAGGGAATAAGCTGGTCGTTGAACCAGAAACTGTCGCCTCTTTTCGACTCCCGTATAGGGTGGCCTCAACAGGCAAAAATGGGAGATTATATTTCAATGGCCTCCGATAACAGCAAGGCATATCTTGCCTGGACCAATACACTCAACTTTGAGGAGGATGTATATTTCAGCACAATAACCCCTTCCACAATAGGCATCTCTGACATACCACCCGGGAATTCAGGCATCCAGATTTCGGCACATCCCTGCCCGCTCAGGGAAAATGCAACAATTGATTATTATTTGCCTGAAAATAATTTTGTAACCATATCGCTTTTCGATGTCAGCGGAAGAACAGTAAAAACTATTGTTTCATCTTACCAGGATAAGGGAGCCCATCACGCAAGCCTTTCCGGTTCAGGCATACCCTCTGGATACTATTTTATCAGCATTGTGTCCGGCTCACAAAGCGGCAATCTGGGGATTGCAAAAATCAATTAAACTCCCAGGTAAGTTGAAGCCAACGCCTTCAAGAGCCTGCCCATCCCTTCATTGATCTCCTCCCCGCTGATAACAAGAGGAGGTGCGATCCTGAAAGTTGCAGGTTTAAAAAGATAGTAATCAATTAGAACTCCATGGTCAAGACAGGAATCCAGGAAAACTTTGCGTTTGGAGACATCGGCAAGGTCTATCCCATGCGCCAGGCCTTTACGCCGGATACCTGAGATTAACCCTTTTTGAAGGGCTTCAGAGAGCATACCCTCAATGAGTATTCCTTTCTCCTCAGCGGCCTGCGGATGTTGGCCTCCCAGGAGGACGTCTATCCCCGCTATGGCGGCTGCACAGCTTACCGGGTGGCCCCCGAAGGTGGTTATATGCCCCAGTTCAGGATTAAACGCCAGGCTTTCCATAATATTTTTAGGGGCTATGAAGGCTCCCAGGGGCATGCCGGCACCAAGGGCTTTGGCCAGGACCAGTATATCCGGCACTATCCCGTAAGGTTCGAAACTGAAAAAACTGCCGGTCCGGCCGAAACCCATCTGAACATCATCAATAACAAGCAGTGTGCCTGTTTCATTACATCGTTTACGTAATTGAAACATGAAACCGTCGGCTGGAAGGATCAGCCCGGCCTCCGACTGGGTGGTTTCTGTGACGACACAGGCAGTGTGCCGGGTTATCTTTTCAAGATCACTGAAATTGTTGAATTCAAGGAAACTTACATCCGGCAACAGGGGACGGAAAGCCTGTTTCATCTTTTCATTCCCCAGTATACTCAGGGAACCCTGGGTCGAGCCATGGTAGGCATTTTTAAAGGCAATAATCCCAGAGCGGCCGGTGAAACGCTTGGCCAGCTTCATGGCTCCTTCTATTGCCTCGGTTCCTGAATTCACAAAATACACTGAATCCAGTAAAGAGGGGAGGAGGCTCACCAGTTTTTCAGCCAGTTTCACCTGGGGCGAATGAATGAACTCCCCGTATACATTAACATATAAGTATGCATCGAGCTGCTGACGAATGGCTTCAAGTACCTGCGGATGCCTGTGCCCCACATTGCTGACCGATATCCCGGAAACAAGGTCGATATAATCCTTTCCGCCCCGGTCATACAAATAAACCCCTTCGGCTTTCACAATGTCAAGCGCCATAGGGCCGAATGCAGGCAAACCCAGGTAACGGTAGAACAGTTCCCTTTCGGTCATCTTAGTTTTTTTACGAAATTACTTAATTTCCCGTTACAAGATGCAGGATGCAGGATACAGGATAAATTCGAAAATCGTAATTCGTAATTCCATTTCCTATCTTTGCTCCAAACTTTAACCCATGCTTAACAAAGTCAGCATCATAACCGGAGCCTCTTCCGGGATAGGAAGGGCCCTGGCCATCGAAGCCCATAACAGGGGAGCCAAAGTCGTTTTGGCGGCAAGGAGGACCGGGCTGCTGGAAGAATTCACTTCATCATGGAACACTTCCGACTTTCTTACGGTTCAGGCCGACGTGACCCATGAAGACGATTGCCGGCGCCTGATCGAAGCTGCCGTGCAAAAATTCGGCCGTATCGATGTACTCATCAACAATGCAGGAATTTCAATGAGGGCCTTGTTTGAAGATTTGGATGTTGACGTGATCCGCCGGATCATGGATACAAATTTCTGGGGTACAGTCTACTGTTCCAAATTCGCCCTGCCATACCTGCTGAAAACCAAAGGCTCGCTTGCAGGTGTTTCTTCAGTAGCCGGTTATAAAGGCCTTCCTGGCCGCACTGGGTATTCAGCCTCGAAATTTGCCATGCACGGGCTCCTCGAAGTCATCCGCATAGAAAACATGAAAAAGGGACTTCATGTCCTTATCGCCTGTCCGGGCTTCACAGCCAGTAACATCCGCAATGTAGCCCTGTCGAAAGACGGTTCTTCCCAGGGTGAGACACCCCTTGACGAAAGTAAACTCATGCCTGCCGAAACGGTAGCTTCGCATATCTGCGACGCCATAGAAAAACGCCGCGACAGGATAGTCCTCACGACCATGGGAAAACTCACAGTCCTCCTTAACAAGTTCTTCCCGAAGTTTATGGACGGGATGGTATACAACCATATGGCCAAGGAGCCCGATTCGCCGTTTAAATAAATTATACGAGCGCTCAGCTCCTGGGATGGAATTGTATAATGGTGCTCCTCAGGTACTCCCTGTCAAGATGGGTATAGATCTCGGTGGTGGTGATGGACTCATGGCCCAGCATCTCCTGGACCGCCCTCAGGTCGGCCCCGCCTTCAACCAGGTGGGTTGCAAAGGAATGCCGGAATGTATGCGGACTGATATTTTTCTTTATACCCGCCTTCGTCGCAAGAGCTTTGATAATGGTAAAGATCATGACCCTGCTCAGCTTTGATCCCCTGCGGTTCAGGAATACAATATCGTCGTTGCCCGGCTTTACAGGGATCCCGGTCCTGACCTCTCTCAAATAGTGAACAATCTCGTTCATGGCAAGGGATCCCAGCGGGACAAGCCTTTCCTTATTTCCTTTTCCTACCACCTTAATAAACCCTTCGCTGAAATACAGGTTCGTTATCCTGAGTCCGACCACTTCCGAAACACGTAATCCGCAGCCATACATTACCTCGAGGATTGCCTTATTGCGCTTTCCTTCGGGGGTGCTGAGATCGATAACCCCGGTCAATGCGTTTATTTCAGCTACCGACAGGAATACAGGCAGCTTGCGGCCGGTTTTGGGTGATTCAAGTAGTTCGGTCGGATCTTTATTGATAATATTCTCGAGTAAAAGGTATTTATAAAAACCTTTCAGCCCTGACACAATCCGGGCTTGCGAAGTGGCTGTCATTCCTAAACCGGTGATCCATTTCAGAAATTCCTGGAGGTCTTTCAGCGTGACCTGCCCTGGCCCTGACTTGTTGCTGCTGAATTCAAGGTATTGTATCAGCTTTTCAACGTCATGCAGGTATGCTTCGATGGAATTAAGAGATAAGGATTTCTCAAGACGGAGAAAGGATTGATAGCCGTTTACATAGGATTTCCAGTTCATCTGCATTGGATAAAACAGCTCAGGATTAATTGATAGTCTAAAAGTATTAAAATATTTTTGTTTATTCAGGGAAAGTTTGTACTTTTGCAGTCCCTTAATTTTTAAGAATAATTTTTCATGGCAAAGAAGAGCAAAGACCAGAGAATTCAAGTGATTCTGGAATGCACGGAGCAGAAAACCAGCGGTGTGCCCGGGATATCGCGTTATGTCACCAAGAAAAACAAAAAGAACACACCTGAAAGACTTGAGTTGAAAAAATACAACTCATACCTCAAAAAAGTGACAGTTCATAAAGAAATTAAATAAGTTGTATTATGGCAAAGAAAGTAGTTGCTTCATTTAAAGGTTCTACAACCGGTAAAGATTACACTAAAGTGATCCGCATGGTTCGTTCCAAGAAAACCGGAGCTTACGTTTTCAAGGAAGCTATGGTTCCCAACGACCAGGTGAAAGACTTCCTGGCAGGAAAGCTCGATTAAACGATTTTTTTCAAACAAGGAAAGCTTTTTTCACCCGAAAAAAGCTTTTTTTATATAAACCCAAACCATGGGACTGTTCAGTTTCCTGAGCAAGGATAAAAAAGAAGACCTCGACAAAGGGCTTGAAAAGACCAAGGCCAGCATCTTTACAAGGATATCAAAGGCTGTTGCAGGCAAATCAAAGGTTGACGACGAAGTGCTGGATAACCTGGAGGAGATCCTGGTGACTTCGGATGTAGGGGTTGAGACAACGGTCAGGATAGTGGAACGCATACAGAACAGGGTTGCCCGCGACAAATACCTTGGCACCGGTGAATTGAATATTATCCTCAAGGAGGAGATCGCCGGCCTGCTGCTGGAAAATTCCATTGAGGACCAAAAAGGATTTGATTTCCCTCTCCCTTCGAAACCATATGTAATACTGGTTGTTGGAGTGAATGGTGTAGGCAAAACAACGACCATTGGAAAACTTGCCTACCACTTTAAAAAAGCAGGAAAATCGGTCCTGCTGGGAGCGGCCGATACGTTCAGGGCTGCTGCAGTTGACCAGCTTAAGATATGGGCCGCCAGGGTGGATGTACCGATCATCGACCAGGGAATGGGTGCGGATCCCGCCTCGGTTGCTTACGATACAGTGAATTCGGCCATCGCGAGGAACATCGATGTGGTGATCATCGACACCGCAGGTCGCCTCCATAATAAAATCAACCTCATGAACGAGCTTTCAAAGATCAGGAAAGTGGTTCAGAAACTTATTCCTGATGCACCGCATGAAGTCCTCCTGGTTTTGGATGCATCTACGGGACAGAACGCCTTTGAACAGGCGAAACAATTTACCGCAGCAACCGAAGTGAACGCCCTTTGCCTTACAAAGCTTGACGGAACCGCAAAAGGCGGCGTTGTGATAGGAATATCCGACCAGTTTAAAATTCCTGTAAAGTATATTGGGGTTGGGGAAAAACTGGAACACCTCCAGATCTTTAACAGGGTTGAATTTGTTGACAGTCTTTTTAATTAATCCTATCCCGGTTGAAAACCAGATCCCGGCCCCATACTGTTGGTATTGTTTCCCTTGGTTGTGCCAAGAATCTCATAGATTCGGAGCTCCTTCAGAAACAGCTTGATGCAAGCAAGGTAAAAATCTCCTTCGATCCTTCCTCCATAAAAGGCATTGATACCATGGTCATCAATACCTGCGGATTTATAGGGGATGCCAAACAGGAATCGGTCGAAACCATCCTCGGATACGTGCAGGCAAAAACGGAAGGTAAGCTTAAACATGTCTTTGTCATGGGCTGCCTCTCAGAACGTTACAGGGAGCAGCTCAGGAAGGACATACCGGAGGTCGATGCTTTTTATGGGGTCAACGAACTGAAAACTATTGTCGGGGACCTTGGTGCACATTATAACAAGCGCCTTCTCGGCGAAAGAATGATCTCCACACCTTCACATTATGCCTATCTGAAAATCGCAGAAGGATGTGACCGTAAATGTTCGTTCTGCGCAATCCCGGGGATACGCGGGGGCCATGTATCAAGGTCATCCGCCGACATACTGAAAGAAGCAAAAGGACTTGTTGACAATGGGGTCAAAGAACTTATTGTTATTTCGCAGGATACCACATATTACGGTCTTGACCTTTACGGCAGCAGGAAGATTGCCGGCCTTCTCGGGGATCTTGCAAAAATCAATGAAAACGGCTGGATCAGGCTGCATTATGCTTACCCTCATGGGTTCCCTCATGATCTTTTACAGGTGTTCAGGGAACATAAAAATATCTGCAGGTATATTGACATCCCCCTGCAACATATTAATAATAGGATACTGAGGTCAATGAAGCGGGGGCTTTCATCGGCTAAAACCCGTAAACTTGTAGAAACCATCAGGAAGGAGATCCCCGGTGTTATCCTCAGAAGCAGTTTCATCGTAGGATACCCGGGGGAAACAGACCTGGAATACCGCGAATTGCTTGAATTTGTTCGCGAGACCGGGTTTGACCGGCTGGGTGTATTTGCATATTCGCATGAAGAAGGCACACCTGCTTTCAAACTCCGGGATGACGTAAACAGGAAAATCATGCAGGAAAGGCTTGAAGAGATCATGCAGGTGCAGGAGGGGATCTCGCTGAATAAAAACCTGGGCCTGCTTGGCTCCAACCTCAGGGTGCTTATCGACCGCAGGGAAGGGGATTATTATATTGCCCGTTCCGAGGGCGATTCCCCTGAGATTGATAATGAAGTTCTTATCCCTGCTGCCGGCAATAAATTAAAACCGGGTACGTTTTCGGATGTAAGCATTACATCGGCCGAGAGTTTTGATCTGTACGCAGACCCCTTGAAGAAGCTTGGATTAAGAAGGAAATAAATTTAAATTTGCTGCAATTATTAAAATTACAAGAAGAAAGAACCCCAAAATAAAGCAATATGAAAAAGTACGTCCTTATCGCTGTCACATTCCTGTTTCTGATCCCAATCATGCTTAGGTCACAGGTAAAACCCCTAATTAAAGCTTCGGATACTATTAATAGATTAGATGTCTCAGGGATGAAATCCGGCTACTGGGAAGAGAAATCAGGGGATGTCACAAACAAGGGATTTTATAAGCAGAACATAAAAGACGGCAACTGGGTGGGGTTTTATGCCAACAACTTCATTGCCAAACTTGAATATTATAAGAATGGGTTGAAAGACGGTCCTTCAGTTCAGATCGATCGCAGGGGAAAGGTCACCTTATATGAATCTTATCAGCTTGGAGTGCTTAACGGGCCGCAGATAGTGTATTCACAAGTGGGTGATTTCCCGATTTCAGAAACAAATTATCAGAAAGGGCTGAAAAACGGGGTTTACCGCTTGTATTATGAAACCGGTAAGATGCAGGAAGAATCATATTACGGTGACAATCAGAAAAATGGTTCTTCACGCTGGTTTAATAAAAACGGAAGGCTCATGGCCGAATACAGTTATAAAGCCGGAAATTTTGAAGGTGTGCAGAAGACGTTTTACGATAACGACACTGTACAGATATTGTCGAATTATACAAAGAACGAACTTACCGGGGAGTATAAGGAGTTTTACAGGAATGGCAAACTCAAAATCACCGGGAAATACGTAAACGGCCTGAAAGATGGACCTTGGGTTGAATATGATGAGACCGGGAAGGCTGTTAAAACCACCAAGTTTAAAGCAGGGAATGCACCAAAATAATTCCTGATGAAGGAACTTCGCAATCCATTTGTGTCGCTGGAAGGGTACAATTGTTTTGGTTGTTCACCCGGTAATTCCATTGGCCTCCAGATGAAGTTTTTTGAAGATGGAGAGGAAATTGTTTCTTACTGGGAACCAAAAAAACATTTCCAGGGATATCATACCATACTTCACGGGGGTATACAGGCAACGCTGATGGACGAGATCGCAAGCTGGTTTGTGTATGTCAGGTTAAAGTCAGCCGGGGTCACATCAAAAGCTGAGGTCAGGTATATCAAACCACTTTATGTTGACAGGGGAACATTAACGATTCGTGCATCCCTCCTGAGGATGAGAAGGAACCTGGCCGACATTTCGGTAAAAATATTCGATCACGGCGGGGTGCTTTGTGCAGAATCAGTAATGGTATATTTCACTGTATCTCCTGAAAAAGCGAAGGGAACCCTGTATTATCCGGGGGCCCAAAACTTCTACTGAAACAAATCTGACAAATGAACCGCAGGGGAGGGCTACCTGCCGTTTTTAAGCATGTAGTCTTTTGGGACAGGTCTCGATTTCGGGCTGTAAAGAAGGTTGTAGTTGCTTTTATTCTTCTTGATTTTATGGTAATTCCTGGAATGATTGGCTTCGCAGGAATATTTATTCCCTGAGCAGGCTCCAAGTAGAAATACCAGGCACAATCCGGCGGATATGATTATCAATGAG
>Ga0194054_10000145_pt1 | contig 36070 bp, 34 predicted proteins | sample SepL2210m_MetaG_FD_163628 | JGI IMG/M metagenome (GOLD analysis project Ga0194054, IMG submission 163628) | Anoxic zone freshwater microbial communities from boreal shield lake in IISD Experimental Lakes Area, Ontario, Canada - Sep2016-L227-10m | ecosystem: Environmental > Aquatic > Freshwater... | reverse complement strand
GCACTTGATGCAGCCATTAAGAACGAGGTTTTTTCCGACATCAATCTTCAGGAGCCACCGCAGGAAAAGGTGGGGGAGGCGGTACTAAATACGGATATTACGCCGGACAGGTGCAGGCCCGCGTCGCCGAGGTGTTACGCACGCATAAGAAAACCCGGAGTGCAGTTATGAATGTGCAGGTTCGGATCTGGGCCGATGCAACCGGAAAAATCACAAAGGTTTCCCTTGGGCAATCCAGCGGTGATCCGGCACTTGATGCAGCCATTAAGAACGAGGTTTTTTCCGACATCAATCTTCAGGAGCCACCGCAGGGCATGCCGATGCCCATTGTGATGAAATTCAACGCTCGCCGCCCCAACTGACCCAGGCTAACGGCACCATTATACCCGACTGACAATGAAAGCAATTTTAAGACCAACAAAGGAGCGATCCCTGACGGGAGTACTTCTCCTGATGGCGTTCTCTTCGCTGCGGATGGTGGCTGCAGACTCACTCTTTGCGCCCGAAACGAAAGCTGAACCGGCGCGTCCTGTCGTCGCGCAAAATCAGCAAAGCGCTATTTCTTCCGATCTTTCGGATGCTGTTGCCGCTATTTCCTCCGTTGCTCCGATCGCGCTAACCCCGCAGCAGGTTGCGTCACTTGCGCAGGCTGCCAATCCCACCAATTCAGTCCTGTCAACCAACCCCCCTATCACATCTGCAACACCTGTTCCTACTGCGGTACCCGCCCCACCGCCGGCATCAAATCCTGTGACAACGAATACGGCCTCATCAGCCTTGCCTCAACAGACTCAAACAGCATCCCCGGCTCCATCCTCGAGCGACACCAAAGTGGTCAGTACCAAAACGTCCGCAACCATTCCTGTGGACGAACCTCCCAATCTGCAACAATCCCCAGACAAGATGGCTGCATCGGCCCCTCCGCCCGTACCTCCTTCTGAAAATGTAACCTTAAATCTAATCAATCGTCTCGTTCAACGGGGAATTCTGACCAAGGAGGATGCAGGTGATCTAATCAAGCAGGCCAAGGATGATGCCAAGATGGCAGCTCAACAGGCGGCGCTCACACAGCAAGCTGCCCAGCAGGCAGCCGTGGCCCAGCAAGCGGCGATGGAAGCGGCAGCCCCTCCTTCCTCTGATGAATCTGTGAGCGTCTCGTATGTCCCGGAGATCGTGAAAACCGAGATGAGGAATGAGATCAAGCAGGATGTGCTGGCTGCCGCCCAGAGCGAGGGTTGGGCATCCCCTCATTATCCGGAGTGGCTTGCCAAGTTCAGGCCATTTTCCGATTTCAGATTCCGTTACGAGGGGGACATCTATCCTGCCACAAACACCATCTCCACCAATTCGTTCAATGATCTTGATACGATCAATTTCAACGCCATCAACACTGGCGCTCCATTCAATATTTCTCAATACAACGGAAACCAGACCCCGCCGATTGGCATTCCTACCTACAATACCACGCAGGATCGTCAACGCCTGAGGATGCGCTTCCGCTTCGGGGCGGACATGAATCTCGGAGAAAACTTCACCTCCGGTTTCCGTATCGGCACGGGCCAGAATGGATCACCAGTCTCAGCAAATCAGACACTGGGAGCTTCTACGCTGGCCGGAACGACTCAGGGGGGGAATTTCAGCGAGTATGCCATCTGGCTCGACCGTGCCTTCCTGAAGTATGAAATTGGCTCGGATCCCGACAGGCTTGCCGCGGTGACTTTCGGACGATTTGACAACCCCTTCTTCACTCCGACAACGATCATGTGGGCCAATGACATAGGATTCGACGGCATTGCGGGACAAGCCCGGTACAAACTCTTCAAAGGATTTACTCCGTTCGTCAGCGGAGGACTTTTCCCGGTTTACAACACCGATTTGAACTACTCCTCCACCTCGCAGCCAAAATATGCGAGCTATGACAAATATCTCTATGCTGCGCAGGGAGGACTCGATTGGAAAATCACCAAGGACATCGCCTTCAAGGGTGCTGTCGGTTACTACTATTTTCAGAATGTCCAGGGTCAGGTTTCCAGTCCGCAGGTTGCCTATAGTGCCGCCGATACATTCAGTACGGATGCCAGTCGTCCATCATTCGCCCAGAAGGGCAACACCTACATTGCGCTCCGTGACATTCCGGCGACTGTGGACAACGGCTACGGCACACAGAACCAGTATCAGTATTTTGGTCTCGCGACCCCCTTCCATGTACTTTCGGCCAATGGGCGTCTGGAATACCGCCATTGGGAGCCCTTTGTCGTCTCCATCTCCGGGGAGTGGGATCAAAATCTGGCTTGGAACAGCAGCAATATTCTCAACAATGGCCCTCCGCAGCTTCAAGGGCCGATCAACAACCCCGGAGCCAATGGCACCGGATATGGAGGAGGGAATACTGCCTGGCTTGTCCAGATGAAGGTCGGTTCCGGAGCACTTCAAAAACGCTGGGATTGGGACTTCGGTGTCAGCTACCGCTATGTGGAGTCTGATGCCGTGATCGACGGGTTTTGCGATTCTGATTTCGGAGGTGGTGGAACCAATCTGAAGGGATATGCCATTGGTGGGAATCTTGCCCTCTCCCGTAATGTTTTCATTGGCGCCCGATGGCTCAGTGCCACGGGTATAGCCGGTCCTCAGTATAAAGAGGACATCATCCAGGTTGATATCAATGCCCGCTTCTAAATCACCGATCATGACGATGAAAACTTCATTTTATACCTTTCCTTTCATTCTAACCCTGGTTGCGCTTCTGCTCGTCTCCGTAACGGTGAAGGGTGCCGAGAAAGCCGATCCCGCACTCCAGAAAATGCGAGAGGCACTTCGGAACACCATGATTCAGCTTCGTGACGCCAATGCTAAGCTAGCCGTCGCCCAGTCTGCCCAGGCCGATGACGAAGAAAAGATCAAGGAACTGCAGGGACAGCTTGAAGAGCTTACCAAGAAGTCCACCACAGAGAAACGCAATGCCGACCAGTTGATCGATGATCTCAAGACGAAGCTTGCCGCCGATGATCTGCAGGTCGCCCATCTTGGCGAATCTTTAGGCAAGTGGAAATTCGGTTATGCCAAGCTTGCCGACTACGCCAAGCAGACCGAGGGCAAGCGGGCCGAACTGGCTTCCAAGATCATCCTTCTGGATCGTCGCATTGCTGATCAGCAGGTCAAGAATGCCGAAATGTACCGCCTCGCCAACGAGGTGCTCGACCGTTACGCCCAATTCGGACTTGGAACCGCGATTGCCGCACGCGAGCCATTCGTGGGCATCACAAAAGTGAAATTCCAGAATCTTGTGCAGGATTATCAGAACAAACTTTCCGACCAGACCATCCGACACGATGACACAGGCACTAAAAAAGAGGATTCTGCAGGAAACAAAAAGCCAGATTGATCACCCTCTTCCAAGTAAGATAAAACAAAAAGAATAGCGGTCAAAGCTTAGCAAGTAACCAGTCATTCCAACCCACAATACCATGTCACTGAAACTCATCCCATTCCTGACCCTTTCCATCTTCGGCTTCTCAAGCGCCCTGACCGCCGCTGATCCCACAGTTATCGCACAGGTAGGTGAGAGCGAGGTGAGGGCCGAGGATATTAAGCCTCTGCTCGATAAACTCCCCTTAAAGGATCAGCTCGCCCTGGCTCATGATCCATCGGCGCTGAACGAACTCGTCCGCTCATTCATTGTCCAGCAACTCGTTTACAAGGAAGCTGTTGCCAAGAAATGGGAACAGCAGCCTCAGGTAGCTGCACAGCTTGAGCGTCTGCGCCAGCAGGCTGTGACCCAGACTTATCTTCAGGCACTCGCCACACCTCCCGCCGACTTTCCCTCAGATACTGATCTCCAGACAGCTTATGAGATCCTGAAGAAAAAAGATGCCCTTCAAGTTCCCAAGCAACTTCACCTCGCCCAGATCTATATCGCTGCTCCGAAGGGGATCGATAAAGCCGCCGAGGATAAAGCTCAGGCCAAATTGGATGCCGTGCAGAAAGCACTTAAAAGCGGGGATTTTGCCGCAGTAGCCAAGGCTCAGAGTGAAGAGGCAGCGAGTGCTGTTCGTGGCGGTGATCTCGGATGGTTGGCGGAAAATCAGATTCAGCCTGAAATTAAATCCCAGGTGGCCCAGTTGGCCAAGGGAGCCATCTCCGATCCAATCCGTCTGAACGATGGATGGCATCTTATCAGGCTGATCGATGTCAAAGATCCTTACATTGCCACTTTGGATGAGGTGAAGGCACCACTCACCAATGAACTCCGCAGCCAACGCGCTCAGGCCATCAGCAAAGCCTATCTAGCCCAGCTCCTGAAACAGAATCCCGTCACGCTCAATGAGATTGCGGTCTCTAAGCTTATTGAAGCACCTAAAAATTAAGCGCATTTTGCTCTCTTAGCACGGAATGCCTGATACATTCAGTAACCAGATTGCAGGCTCTTTGAGTAGCCCCCTGATGAGGAGCCAGGATCGCATTGGCGGCATGAACCATTTTGTTGCGCCGCACAGGATCGGTGAGGAGTTGAGACAGGGCTGAGGCAAGTTGCTCCGCATCGGTCACGCGCAGAACCGCTCCAGCCTCACAGAGGCGTGTGGCCAAGGGTTCAAAGTTGCCGGTGTGCGGGCCGACAAGAACAGCGCAACCCGTTCTCTGGTGCCTTGGGCTGGAATTCGATACTTGAAGAGGCTCAATCATATTCTGACCGCCTTGATTGACGGAGCAGGACAGGCTTTTGCCGATAAAGACAACGCTGGCTAGTGGATACCAGGAAGAGAGTTCTCCCGTGGTATCGAGGAGGAGAATCTCGGCGGGTTGGGCCTGATGTTCAGAGCGAAGTGCCACTGACAGTCCAAGGGAACGAAGAGTTTCGGCAATTTCCGTGCGTCGTTCGACATGACGGGGGGTGATTACCAGGCGGAGTGTGGGATGTAAGTTGCGGAGAGTCATGTAAGATCGAGCGACCTCGAGTTCCTCACCCTCATGCGTGCTCGCAGCGAGGAAGATGGGATCCTCAAGATTCCAGCCTAATTTTTTTTGAAGGTTGGGGGGCTGTGATCCTGCGGAGAGGGTGCTGTCGTATTTGATATTGCCTGCAAGATGGATGATGTCAGGGCGCACTCCGAGCGAAAGCCAGCGATCACGATCCTCTGGTTCAGTGAGAATGATCATGCTCAGACTGTTAAAGAACGGGGCGGCGATCACCTTGGCCTTGCGGAAACGTCTCTCTGAACGCACCGAGAGACGGGCGTTGATCAGAATGATAGGAATGCCTAGCGAGCGGGCTGCCTCCACACGATTTGGCCAAAGGTCTGCCTCGACAAAGAGAAGAGCTGCAGGATGAAATCTCCGTATAAGACGGCGGGTTAAAAATGGAAAATCAACAGGATTTGCAACCACTTCCAGCCGCTCGGAAGAATTTTTTTCCGCGATAGCTAATCCGGTGGAAGTGGTGACGCTTAGGAGAAATCGTGCGGATGGATTCTGAATTCCGTATTCAGAAATAAATTTTAGTGCGACGCCGACTTCACCGACACTCGCAGCATGAATCCAGATTCGTCCTGTGCCGATTCTATGCAGGGTTTGATGATTGAAGAGACCGAATCGTTGGCCGGCTTTTTTGCGATAGCCACCACGGCGTACCATGCGAAGCAGATACCCTGGGAGCAGTATCAGCAGGAGCGGAAAAAAGAGAAGGTTGTAACAGTAGAGAGAAATCCTATTCATGCGATCCGGAGAGAATAGTAAGCGATAGAAAAATCTTTAGAAAAGAGATGGATAGCCACCACGCATTTTTTTCTGGCTCCCATGCCAATCTCTCTGTTGAGCGAGAACTTTCGTTAAAATTCTTCCTTGGGAGCAAGGATGAGGATGCGGGAGTCGCCATAGCTACGGTCGGAGCGAATCTCCCACATCGTGAGTGCAGTAAGGGATTGGCGGCGTTCGCATTCCAGAATGAAAAGTCCCGAGGGGGTGAGGGAGAGAGAGAGTTTGGGGTGGGAGAGAAGTTGATCGGCGAAATTCGATTCCTCACCCCCGGATTGCAGTCGCTTGAGATAAGGAGGGTCGGCAAAGATGAGGTCAAAGCTTTTTTCCTGGGCATAGAGATCGAGAAAACGAAACGCATCCATTTGCTGCACGCTTCCGCCGAGTTTGGTAATCTGGAGGTTTTTACGAATCACGCCCGTGGTCGGCCCGTGCTGCTCGACAAAAATGGCCGAAGCACCACCACGACTCATCGCTTCAATGCCCAAGGCACCGCTTCCGGCGAACAGATCAAGCACCCGTGCCTCAGGAACCAGATCGCCAAGGGAGGAGAAGATGGCACCCTTCACACGATCCATCGTGGGGCGTGTTTGCTTTCCGGGAGGCTGAAGGGTTAGTCCTCCGGCAGAACCTGCAATGACACGCATGGATAGGAAGCTATTATCGGTTGAGACTGTAGTCTGTTGGGGGAATGAAGAGGAAAGGGAAGATAGTGTGGGATATTTCAGATTTCATCGTGATCAGTTACCGGGGGTGGCCAAACAGGCCCTGGAGCAAGCCACCGAGATTGCCACCGAAGTGAATACCGGTGAGGCGTTCCAGGAGATCAGTTTTAGGACTTTGGGGCTGCCCATAGACGCGGAATGAGACCTGACTGTATCCCGCCTCGGGAGCCTGTGAGAGTTGTGGTCCGAGTATCCCGCGCAGGCGGCCCGTGAGATTTTCGTTGAAGAGGAGACGGGCTTGCAGATCGAGATCTCCATTCGGTTTGACGGGGCCTTGCGCGGCAAGAATAAGATTCTGAGAGCGTAGAAAAAGTTGCGTGATTTGGGTTGTTCCCCCATGAATCGTGAAGACCGCTTTGCCTTCTGCAAGGTGGAGCATCTGAAGTTCCTGAATCGAAAGGATCTGGCCGATCTGCCTGAGAAAATCGGCGGGCTGGATGACCGCATCGGTGCAGAGCAGATTGCCGTCACCATTCATGCTGGATGCATCGCCGGCGATCCCTGAGAGCTGTAATTCTCCAGTGATGGCTCCTTCGCTGGCAATATTGCCAAGAGAGGCATCCAGAAGGAATTGGTTTAGTGAGGCTCCTGTCAGGGTGAGGTGAGCCTTGTATTGCGGAGCTGTTGGAAGAAGTGCTAGAGCGAATTGTCCGGCGAGCATTCCTCCCCCCATTTTGGCACTGAGAGCGTCGAGACTGAGTGTGGAAATGCCGGGAGAGAGTATGATGGGAGAGGTCAGTTCATGCAGGATAAGGCCCCTTCCGATTGTCATCCGATGCACTTTGAGTGTTCCCTGCCACGAATTCTTACTCGTGGTATTTCCCTGCAATGACATTTCTTCGATGGTGACGAGTGGAAGATTCTGGGCATTGAGCAGGGTTAGTTCTGCATCCGTGATGGTGAGGCGGGGAATCTGACTCAGGAGTGCCTGCGCCTGAAGCGGCATGGGCGATGGTGGCGTCGTGTGAGAAGGGGGTTGGACTGTTTGCTGGAGGGAGTTGGAAAGGGTTAGGTTCGTCTGAGAGCTCCCTGTGGGTGGTTCCGAAGAGGGTGCTGGGGAAGTTACCGCTTGAACGAGTGTGGAGTGGACGACCGGATGATTGATACGAAGGTCGTGAATAACGATTTCCCCGTGGATAAGTCGAAGATAGTCGGGTGCCATCAGGATCGACTTACTCGCAAACCGAGTATTGCTCTCCTTATGCTCCCCTGAAATATCCGCAACTTTAATTCCGCCGCTGAGGGTGGCCGAGAGCCAGCCGAAGGATATGGGCATTCCCAGCGTGGATGAGAGGGTCGTCCTGATGCCTTCCTTTATCGGGGGAGTTTGCAGAAGCAGGTTTAGGCCGAGCAGCAGCAGGATGGGAACAAGTAGCAGAATGATGACGATCGGAATGAGGGGCTTGGGGCTCGGACTCACCCGGATAAGCTACGGAAGCAGCAACCAAATCGCAAGGGACCTCTTAGCTTTTATCCCAGGATGAGAAATTCTGCTATTTCTGCGTTGCGTGCAGCTTCAAGTTGCTCCACATACATGCCCTCCCTTTGTTTTTTAGTATCTGCAACCGTGAAAAATCCCCTTATTATTTTAAACCCCGCAGCACAGAGCGATAAGGCGGCCCGTCTTATCGATCGGCTCAAGGTGCTGACCAATGGTGCTGAAATACGCCTCAGTGCGATGCCTGGAGATAGTGAGCAACTCGCCAGGACTGCCGTTCAGGAGGGCTATACTACGATCATTGCAGCTGGCGGTGATGGAACAATCAACGAAGTGGTGAATGGGATGGCTGGAAATAATGCAGAGAAGAAGCCCGAGGCAACACTCGGAATCCTACCGGTCGGAACGATGAATGTCTTTGCCGTGGAGCTGGGTATCCCCCTCAATTCACTCGAGAAAGCATGGGCGATCATCCAGGAGGGAAACATCCGGCAACTCGACCTTCCCCGTGCCGGATCAAGATGTTTTGTCCAGCTCGCGGGGGTGGGTCTCGATGCCGAAGTGGTAAGGCGGACGACCCGGGAATCAAAAAAAGCACTCGGCCCCATCAGTTATCTTGTCTCACTGGCCCAAGTCGCGGGTGTAAAACCGCCACCGATTTCGATAGAATGTGAGAACGGAGTCGTGCGCACGGGGTCATTTGTTCTACTGGGAAACGGCCGATTCTACGGAGGACCATTCAAGATGTTTCGTCAAGGATCCCAGACCGATGGTCTGCTTGATGTGTTGATTTTTAAAAACCAGAGTCCATGGGATCTCTTCCGTTACATGCAGGCCATCCTCATGGGTCAGCATTCCAATCTCGATGATGTCGAATATTTTCAGTCCGAGTCGCTTTCCCTTACCTCTCACGATCCCGTGCCCTATGAATTGGATGGCGAGATGGTGGGCTATCTCCCACTCCAGGTCACTCTCGAGCGGGGTATTCTCCCGGTTTTAGCTCCGTCAGCACCACGCGTATCATAAGCATGGAACGCTTCCGCCGATCTCCGGTGACGCTGATTTTGATTGGAATCAATGTCGCCTTCTTCCTCACAGAAGAAATTTATAAGAATTTCTTTCCGCCTGCATCGCTCGTGCCGATTCTGGCTCTAAGCAGTGACGGGCTGATGGGTGGAGCATGGTGGCAGTTGATCACCTACGCATTCCTTCATGGCAGCCCTTTTCATCTCCTCGTCAATATCGTGGGGCTGTGGTTCACGGGGCCGTTGCTGGAAGAGATGCTGGGGGGCATCTGCTACCTGGGCCTTTTTTTTGGCGGGGCTCTGGTGGGTGGGTTGCTTCAAACGCTTGTCTCGCATGAAGGCGTGCTCATCGGGGCTTCGGGAGCCGTGTGTGCACTGCTTGTGGGATTTGCAACTTTACTGCCGCGGTTGGAGATCACCGCGCTCATTTTCTTCATCATTCCTGTGAGAATGAAAGCTTCAACCTTGGGGTGGTTGGTGATTGTCGGCTCATTTCTCTTCTGGCTCTTTGGGATTGAGCGGGGAATAGGACACCTCGCCCATCTGGGAGGAGGCGTGGCTGGATTTGTGATCTGTCGGATCTATCAGGCGTGCGGTTTGGTAAGGCCGATGGAATGGATTCATTCAGCACCCCAAGCCAGCTGAGAGCAAAGTTAGAGTCCCTTGAGTCCCTGCAGGAGCAACTCGGCATTCGTCTTGGTATTTTCCAAATTAAGCACGAGTATTTCCATCGCTTCGGCTGCTGGAAGTTCTGCAAGCTGCCGGCGGAGCAGGGTGACACGATCGTATTCATCGGGATGAAGCAGGAGTTCCTCCCTTCTTGTCCCCGATTTGGTGATGTGGATGGCCGGAAAGATCCGCTGTTCCATGATGGAACGGTCCAGATGAATCTCCATGTTCCCCGTCCCCTTGTATTCCTCAAAGATGAGATCGTCCATGCGACTGTGAGTTTCCACAAGAGCTGTGGCGAGAATCGTGAGACTACCCCCTTCTTCCACATTGCGGGCGGAACCAAAAAACTTCTTGGGCCGGGCAAGAGCCCCTGAATCAACACCCCCACTCATGGTGCGTCCCTTTCCCGGCATATTGTTGTTATACCCTCTGGAGAGTCGTGTGATGCTGTCCACGAGAATCACGACATCACGACCCAGTTCCACCAGTCGCTTTGCCCTTTCAGAGACCATCTCCGAGACCTGCACATGTCTTGAAGTCGGCTCATCGAAGGTGGAACTGAAGATATCGCAATCAAGCGCACGACGGAGATCGGTCACTTCTTCGGGGCGCTCATCGACAAGAAGAAGCATTAGGTCGATCTTGGGATGGTTGGATCGGATGGCAAGAGCAAGACTCTTGAGCATCATGGTCTTGCCGACACGGGGAGGTGCGACGATAAGACCGCGTTGTCCCATACCCAGAGGGGCAATCAGATCGACGGCGCGTGCCGTGAGATTTGCGGCACCTGTTTGCTCTAGATAAATCCTGCGATTCGGGAACATGGCGGTCAGTTTGTCAAATTCCAAAGGACTCTTCCATTCCTCCACGGGGATACCCTCAATGCTTGTGAGATTCTCAATGCCAAGTTTGCGATTTCCCAGAAGTCGTACGGTTCCCTCCAAGTGAAGCCCCGGTCGGAGTTCATACTGTCTCAGGAGAGGAACCGGCAGAATGAGATCGCAGGGAGTCGGTTGAAAATTGACGATCGGCGATCTCAAAGTTGGTGCATCTGTTGCAAACTCAAGAATGCCCCCAGCAGAGAGAACCCCATTTCGCTTCAGATGATCCCGGGCCAGATCCAGGATCAGGTAATGCCGTGAGGAGTCATGGTAAACGGGCAATTGTTTCTCCTTGGCCAGAGTGAAGAGCTCTGCCTGACTGAGTCGCTGCAGTGAAGCTAGCTCAAGTGGAGGAGGTATTTCGAATGAAACAGATGTGGCAGGCGGATCAGATTGAGGTGCACGCTCGTCCAGAGCGTGATCTGGAATCGGTGATTCCGGCATGGTCGGCTGGTTCATGATTGACGAAAATGGGACACCAACAGTTTGATTTGACGATCGAGGGTATCCAGCGATCCATCGTTCCAGAGTAGGTAATCGGCTTTAATGGCTTTTAAAATCTGTGATGACTGAATGTTTAACCAAGCGTCTGTTTCGGCTGCTGAGATGGAACGAAACTGTTGAAGTCTTACCCTTCGGACTGCGTCAGAGCATTCCACAACGATCGTCTTATCAAAAAAGACATCCAGACCTTTCTCATAAAGAAGAGGTATTTCAGCAATAAAAAATGATTTTTGGTCGTGGAAAAACTTCTCCGCTTCTGGTTTCCAGCGAGCTTGAAGACGGGGATGGAGAATGGATTCCAAGATGGTGCGAGCTTTTGAGTCCTGGCTGATGAGAGAAAAGAGGGCTTTCCGATCAGCACTTCCATCTTGTTGATAAAATTTTTCACCAAATTGAGTTTGGATCAGTTTTTTTACCTCATCATCTGAATCCAAGAGGACTTTGTTTTCTTCGTCGGCTGAGAAGGTTTCTGCGTGAAGCAGATGAGCGAGGGTTTTGAGCACGAGCGATTTTCCACTCCCTATTGATCCCGTGATGGCGATGGCCGGCATAACCTGCTTACCCTTGTATGCACCCGGAGTACGGGTAATTTACTTGGTTCTGAGAGTTGGTGAGCTTACTGCTGGTTGGGGTAAATCCTGAGGAAGTCCGATCGGGGTCACGATTTCCGGTTCCTCTGTCTCGTCACGGCGTGGCTTCCCTTCGGCATCCAGAATTCTTGGCGTCACAAAAATTACAAGGTTTCTCTTGATTTTCTGGTCGGCATCGGATCGAAAAAGGCGTCCCGCCATTGGTATGTCGCCCAAGAAGGGGATCTTATCCTGCACCTTCTGAACATCCTCACGGATCAGTCCACCGAGAGCTACTGTAGAACCATCCTGCACGGTAACTGCAGTAGTTACATCTCGAATAGAGAAGACGGGCTGATTAATCGGATTCGTTGTGAGAATACTTGAATACGGATATTGGCCAGGTACAGGTAATGCCTGATTGGTGTACGAAACCGATCGTATGGGAGATCCATAATTGATGAATCCATCAAAGTCGGTTACCTGAGGGTGAAGCTCCATATCGATCGTGTACCCATCGGATGCAATGGTTGGTTTTACATCCAGAATCACCCCGATAGGTTCCATCTTGAATGTGGATGGAAATGAGGGGGTAATTGTAGGGGGAATATTAATCGTTGAATTACTTGCCGCAGCGGTTGCCGCTGGAATCTGTGGTGGTGTAAACGTATTTGGATAAATAAATTCCTGAATGACTTTGACCGTTGCTGGAGCACCGCTTTTTGTGGTGACTTTGGGAGCTGCCATCAGGTCAATCCCCTTCTTCTGGTTGAGTGCACGGATGACGAGCTGAAATTGGGGGTCGTTGAAAATTCCTGCAATGCTAAAAATGCCCGGTGCCGGACCGGTTGCCGCACCGGCTCCTGCAATCAGTGCGTCAATTGAGTTTCCTGAAATTGCGGTGCTTCCAGATCGAACTGCTCCAACGGTATTCATGTCTGCTCCTCCACCCATAGGGTTGCCGAATGGATAATTTGCGCTTGTTCCCACGGCACCGCCACCACTTCCGTACACACCACCTCCCGTGCTAAAAGGGCCTAGGAGCCAATCGAAACCAAGTTCCTGAATGTTATTCTGATTGATTTCAAGAAATTTTGTGGTGATTTCGATCTGAGAAGGGGCTTTTCCCATCGCTGCATCAACCAAAGCATCTATCTGATCAATATTGTCACGGGTATTGCGAACAACCAGCTTACTTCCCTGCGAAAGATAATTGGCACTGGCACCAGTAGGAAAATCAATTCCCAACGAAGTAAAATAATCCTGCGCATTCATCCGCGCTGCCACACGCGGTTGATTCGCGGTGCTGGCTGCCGCACCGGCTTGCGGAAGTCCTGCGCCGGAATCAAGCGGTTTGGCAGGAATGAAATCGGGCGGAACCTGATATTCCCTTGTCACAAGGATATCCGTGGGTTCTGTAAGCGGAACAATTGAGACTGCATAGGGATCAACCTTGAGTTTCAGATTGGCCATCTTGCTCAGGTAATCAAGAGCGACATACAATGGCACATGGGAAAGAGCCAATGTGATTTTTGGTTCAGCATTTTGCGCGGCTGGCGCCGCAGGATTAGTCGAGGCTCCGGCAGTAGAGTTGGTTGCGGAGCTTTGATCACTTAGTTTTAGAAAAATATTCACTCCCTTCTTGGAAGGATCCTGCTCCATGCTCTTTTGCTTAAGGTACTCAACTGCTTCACTGATGGGAGTGTCAGTGAGATCGATTTTTGGAATATTGATCGAGTTGAGTTTTGCCACGATTTGGTCTGTTCCCCGAAGGTCCTGCTGGCGACCTACTGATTCGGTGGAGCGACCCTGCTTACTCTTGCGAGGTGGGCGTTCCCAAGCTTTTTCCACCTGCCAAAGCATCCGACTGCGTGTTTCATTGTAAGCCTCGTCGGCGTATTGGATGGTGGCGTGATGGATCTCTTCCATCCCCTTGCGAGCAGCCGTGTTGTACGGATCGATCACAAGGGCAGCCTCATACTGCCTCATGGCCAGATCGTAACGACCGCTCTGAGTCAGTCCGTTGGCTTCTCGAAGTAGTCTCACCACCTCGTCGCGTTGAACCGCAAATTTAGGGGTAACCGTTTTGTTAAAAATCTCCGGCTGCTCCAAATCGGAGAGAAGCTTAACAGCTCCTTTGTTTCCCGGATTCACCCCAACCTCAAGAACGGATTTGGCAGCGCTTTCAGCATCCTGATAGCGCCCTTTTCGGATCATTTCCCTCGCATAACTTAAGGCGACGAGAGCGTACCTGGAGACGATGGCTTGGCGCTCTTTAGACACTGCTAATCCTGAGGGGGTTAAAGCAAGAGCATTGGCTGCATCAGTATAGGCACCTTCAAGATTATGCTGAGAGAGCTTCTCTTCAGCATGTTGCATCAGGGTTTGTGCCTGGAGCATGCTTGCCTGACTTCTCACAACAGCCCTTTCATTTGCTGCAGCGAGGGAGGGGGAGATCTGTGAGGATACGTTTTGCGCCTGTAGCAGGTCGGAGTGCAGCCATGCTAATAATAGCAGGCAAGTTGGAATACCCTTATTGCAAAGAAAATTAACCAAAACAGAAGAATGGAATAGGGTGGACACGGGAGGTCGGGAATTTATGGGGAGATGATTTGTCATCGGGTTGATGCGGTCGAGGCATCTCCCGGGACGGCCTCTGAGTTCACTGCTTTGGCATTAGGCACCAAAACCTCCTGATTATTTTCGATCTCCTTGAACAAGGGTTGGCCACTGGAATCGAGAAGTCCAGCCGTAACAAAAATGAGAAGGTTTCGCTTGATTCGCTGGTTCGCAGAACTTCTGAAGAGCGACCCTACCAGAGGAAGATCGCCCATGATGGGGGTTTTATCCTGAACCTTCTGCACATCCTCCCTCATCAAACCGCCAAGAACAACAGTCTGTCCATCGTAGATGGTTACCTGGGTATCAACCTGACGAAGGCTGAATACTGGCTGGTCAATCACATTTTCGGTCAGGAGTACAGTTCTAGTGCCAATCACAGTTGTTCCAACCACAGGAAGAACGACTGTGACCGGAGCTATCGTGTTAATCGGTGTGCCATAGTTGACGAATCCCTCAAATTCTATAATCTGCGGTGACAGGCGTAGATCAATTGTATTTTGAGCCATATCATAGGTAGGAGTGACTTCCAGCTGAACACCAACTTTACGAGTTTCAAAGTCCGTGGGGGTAGCAGGGGTTACAGGATTGACGGTTCCCGCGGCTTGTGTCGCAGGAATCTGAGGAGGGGAATAGGTTTTCGGATAGGGGAACTTTCTAGAGATATTAATCGTCGCTGCGTGACCGCTGGTTACCGTCACTTTTGGAGCCGAAACGAGATCGATGCCTTTCTGCTGATTGATCGCACGAAGAACAACCTGAAACTGGGGATTTGTGAAGATGCCGGCCAGAGCGAGCACCCCGGAAGCCGGCCCCCCCACTGTCGGGAAGAGAAGCGCATCGAGTGCATTGGCTGAAATGGCGGCCGAACCAGTTCTGTTGCCAGCTGACAGGTTGCCGGTGCCTGAGCCAGTAATCGAACCTACAGGAGCTCCTCCTGAATTGAACGGGTAAGTTCCGGAATTGGCGGTCTGGTTGCCCACATTGCCGCCTCCCCCATAAACACCGCTTCCGGCAGGAAGATTAACGGCTCCCATGAGCCAGTCAAATCCGAGCTCCTGGAGGTTGTTCTGCTTGACTTCAAGGAAACGGGAGGTGACCTCAATCTGACTTGGTCGACTATCCTGAGACTGTTCAATCAGTATGTCGACCACATCCAGATTGGCTTGCGTATTTCTGACAATCAGCTTGCTGCTGGAGGCCAGATAGGTGGCCGTGGCCCCTGGTGGAAATGTCACGCCCTGCGATTCCAGTACCTGCTTTGCTCCGGAAGAGCCGACAGTTCCGCTTGCAGAAGGTAGACCTGCTGCGGGTGCCGCGGCTGCAGGTGCTGAAGATGCAGGTGCGCTGGAGATGAAGCCAGGCGGTACATTATATTCTTTAGTAATCAGTGTTTCCGTGGGTTCCGAGAGGGGAACAATCGCTACGGCATAAGGCTCGATCTTGACCTTAAGGTTGGCTGCGGATGCGATGTATTTTAGGGCTTCCCCCAGAGGAATATCGGTCAGCGCTAGATTAATTTTAGTTCCACCATCGGATGATGCTTCCTTAGTTGGGTCGAGCTTCAGGACGATATTGATTCCTTTTTTGGAGGGATCGGTTTCACTTGTGTCAAGTTGGCGTGATCTCTTTTGTAATTTTTCGATGGCTTCACGGACTGTTTCATCGGCCAAGGAGAGTTGGGGGATCCTGATTTCCTGGAGTTTGCGGGTAATACTGGCGTTACCCTTCATGTCGATAGGGCTTTGCTCTACGATTGTGGATGCTCCTGAGTTAAATTTTGGAACGGGTAGCTCCCAAGCGTGGGCGACATCCCCCAGCATTTGCGCGCGGCGCTCGTTGTAAGCCACGGACGCATAGTCCGAGCGTTGCTTGTTCACCTGTTCCATCCCAAGCCGCGCGGCGGTGTTGTGAGGATCTAGGTTGAGTACTTTTTCGTAGTCGGTAAAGGCGGCATTGAACCGACCGGAAGCGTAAAGCCCTTGAGCCTCGCTGAGGAGTTGTTTGACCTCTTCCACCTTCGCGATGAAGCCCGGGGTCATGGTGCGGTTAAACTGATTGGGATCCCGCAGTTGTGCCTGTAGTCCTAATAAAGGGCTGTAAGTCGAGTTATATGGTTTCTCCGTGGCCGTGGCCACCACCAACTCGGCATCCTCATAACGACCTTCCGAAATACGCTGTTTAGCAAGGGCAAGGGTCGCTTTGGAGAAGGTCTCCATCGAGAGATTCCTGAGTCCTTGCGAGGCTTCGCCTCTAGCAGGGAGTGCATCAACAGCGCTCTTGGAAAGGGCAAAGGCAGACTCAAAGTCATTGTTGGAAAGTGCTGACGCCGCTTTGGCTGTCTGCGACTCGGCCCAAGTGCTACGCTCCTGAAGAATTCTGATCTGTCGCTCCGATTGACCGACAACACCGCTCTGCTGGGCATGGACGATCGAGGTGCCGGCCAGAATCCCGAGCAGGGCTATCAGGAGGGCTCGGGAGATCAAGAGTCGAGGTTTGAGAGAAATGACAACTGCGTTCCGCTTTGGGAGTTTAAGATCGAAATGATGGGTCACGGGAAGAAAAAGGAACGAGGGGGATTTTAAAAAAAAGAAGACTAAGGTGTCGTCGATGGTGCGGGGGTCGATGTAGGGCTTGAAGCCTTGATGGTGTAGGTTTTCCCATCTTTTCCAATAAGGATACCCTCGCTGGAAAAATCGTTTAGTTTGTAAGTTTCGGTGAACTTCTTGTCAAGACTGCTCAGTGTAAACTCCTTGCCTCTCTGCACGACAATGGTCTCTTCTGGCGCTCCTGCCAACTGATAATGGAATGTGACGCTCTCGATCAATTCAATGGGGTGGGGTCTGTATTCCCTCGATCCATATTTTTTCACAAGAATATGTCGCTCTCCGGTGAGCGTATTCTCCAAGGTCAACTCGCTGACATCATATTCGGTATCATTGATGGATTTTTTCTTGGCCTGATAGTCGATGACCTTAAGGAATGGAGCACCTGGAATAGTATCCCCCTTCACCGCCACGCGTACCGAAGTATCGGGCCTATTACCCTTTGCAGGGTTGGGGAGGGGCTGTAATGGACGGAGTTCATACTCTGTGCGGCCGTCAATATCTTCAAAATCCACAAAATCAAAGGTGAAAGTATTTTTTCTAATATCCCCACCTGAATAACTTAGTTTCGTTGCAAGGGAGGGAAATTGATGCGGATCATTGGGGTCGGTTCCTGCCTCGAACTCTTCCTTTACGGTAAATCCCTTGTGCTTGGGGTCACGATCCAGGATGTTCACATCGGTGTAATCGAGTTGATGGTCAATCAGCCATTTGTTGGGCACAGGGGGGTAAAGTGGCTCCTTGCCTTCCATCGGATCAATAAGAGCGCCATTTTTAAGTAGGTAGGGACGAGAGACAAAGGCAGAAGAGCCATCCTCTCGGGATTTCCAGATGGTTGGTTTTTTAAGCAAATTGAGGGCGTCAACCGCATAGCTCGAAGGTTGTGGCGCAGGAGCTTTGGTCGCTTTGGTGGCCGAGGACAAGGCAGTAAAGGAATCTTGTAATCCGACGAACTGAGGAATCAGGAATCCTGCCGTTCCGAGTGCTGAGAGCAAGGCTGTGCCGAGAACCACCCACTGGTAATGGCGAGACAAAAAAGTTTTCATAAGCCGGTTATTTTGACATCTCCGTTTGGCCCTTCATGGCGGGGAAATCAAGGGTGCGGATTTTAAGGAGAATATTGAGAGACTCCCGTCCAACCACGATTGGCAGTCGTTGGATGGGGGAGGATCCGTCGGAGGTTTGTTCGCTCACTGCCGGAGTCGCATCCCTGCGGGGAGGTTCTCCCACGCTGTTTTGAACCTTTATATCCTCAATCACGAGAAAGTAGGGTGCCGAGGAGAGGGTATTGATAAGTTCTCGAAATGCCCCCTGACCACAGCGCAGTGCAACGCGTGTGCTGCCGATTGAATCAAAAACAGTGGAATCAGCGACGGAGGTGGCTGGTTTTTTCTGGGCTCCGGACGATTTGGGTGAGTCACCTGCTAGTCGTGCAAAGTCGGCCACGATGATACCTTTCTGGCTGACCAGAGTCTTTGCGATCCAGGAGAGGGCAGTGAGTTGTCTGGAGAGGATTGGCAATTGATCGGGCTGAGGGAGTCGGTTTTCGTATTCATCCATTCCCAGATAAAAAGTGGGAGGAAGAGTCGAGCCCAAACTTGATGCAAGCGACTTGGTGGCGGTGACCTGGGCTCTTAGCGCATCCTGAAAATACTGAGGTTGATCCTGGGGCTTTATTTTTTCGATCTCACCGAAGGAAGGAATCCTGTAGGCTTGGAGGGCTGTTTTGAGGTTGTCAAGGTTGGCCTGATCCTGACCCAGGGTCTGAAGGAGTTTTTTCAGATTGGAGGCACTCGGAAAAATAGCGTTATGGGAAAGAGCATCGAGTTCCTTTGCTTTGGTGGTGTATTCTCCGGTTGCAACGGCATAATCATCCCATGCAGTCCACGCAAGGTACCCGAGTCCCGCAGTGAAGAGGATAAAGACAATCAGGAGAGTCGATGCAGTCTTGTTTTCTAAAATCCACGATTTTATATTCATCCTGATTAGGGGAGCGGGGGAATGGGATTGCGCAGAGGAATTGTAAGGGCAAATGGGTAGGCCCAATATTGTCCGCTGGGACTGCTTCTTTGAGTGATTACTTTGGATTTTTCCTTCTCTTCTACGACAAAAATTCCGGAAGACTGGAGTGCCGTCACAAAATCATCAATGACAGCCGCCTGACGGTGGTTGTCCAAATAGAGTCCCTTTACTGAAATGGCCGAGATTGCCTTGTTCGCAGGGTCGTTCGACTTTGAACTCCCCTTGACGGGTGGCGGGGCAATCGGTTGTATTTCTGTAATCCAAAGGTATCGCTCCGGAACCTTGGCACTCAGTTCTGATAGGATGGCCGGGTAAGCATCGCGCAATTGAATAATCGAAAGAAGTTGCAGGGCAACCTGATTGAGAGAATCCAGTTGCGTGCGGCCCGAATCAATTTTCGACGCAAAACTTTTCTCTTCCTGGATGGCCGCATTGATTTTGGCGGTTTCATCCTGTGTGGCTGTGGTGGCATGAAGGGCAAACGCATACCATGCAGCCAGTGCAAACAGAAAAACCATTGCTGCTGCGATCAGCCAGGGAAGCCGCTTTTCAAGTTCCCGTTTGCTGCTTAACGAGGCCGGGAGAAGACTGACCTTTGTATGGGGTATATCTGTGATCGAGAGTGCTCCGCCAACCAGTTCACCTAAATTATTCGAATTGGATTCCACAAAGGGAAGGGCCTCCTCCGATACGCTGATGCCCCGCAGTGGTTCAAAAAAGGAGGTTTCTTTGAGTAGTTTTTCTGTCAAAAATTCGGCCAGATAAGGCATCGAGGCCATTCCTCCAGTCACAAGAACAAGATCCGGGGCGGAGCCACTCAGCGTTGAACGGTAATAACTGAGAGAGCGGCTGATATCAGCCTGAGTCTTAAGAAGCGTCTGACGGGTGATGCGGGCTAGATTCGCCTCGACCGGATCCTCCGGAGGCGCAACACCCGCACCGAGAGCGACCATGCCACGAGAAATTTTGAGGAGTTCAGCCTCTTCCAATTCCACATGAATGTCCTTGGCGATGGCGGTCGTGACGGAGAGCCCCCCCGAGGGAATGCTTCTGGAAAAGAACGACCCGGGCGAAGTGACCACCATATTGGAAGTACGCGAACCGATATCGAGCAAGAGAGAGGTCGAGGAGAGAGTTTCCGCAGGATAGGCATGACGGAAGGCGTCATACAGGGCCAGAGGGGAAGCTGATATTGAAGTAATCTGCAATCCGGTCAATGAGATGGATTTGCAAATATCCTCAAGGAGATCGGCTTTGACTGCTATATAGACGACATTGACAGCTCCCGATGGGGTTTGGCCCATCACTAGATAATCCCAGACGACCTCTTCCAAGGGAAAGGGGATGTTATGTTGTGCCTCAAAACCAATTAACGCCGCGACTTGGGATGCGTCACCGCCTGGCACCTCAAGAGGTGCCACTTTGGTGAAGACAGTATGCGCAGGCAGAACCAAGGCTACCTGGTGATGCTTAGGCTTCCATTCCTTGACAATCTCCCCGAGGGCCTGCCTGATCTGATCGGGACGGGTGGTCTCCAATGAGGGGTCGAGAATTAACTCTCGCTTTGCCCCTCGTTGGAGTTTTAGTCCGCCATCGACTTCCTTTGAAAATTCTGCAATCCGTAGGGATTGCATCCCCAGATCCAGGACGAGTATTTTTTTCGCTGCTGGCATGAAAGATTTAGAGAATGAAAGCCACAATAGCGTTGTCTTCGCGCTTCATTAAGGCTGCTTCTTGATTGGCTCGTAGTAATCCCAGCATAGAGGGGCAAAGGGAGTCTCATTCTTGTTGAGAAGATAACCGGGTGTTTGTGGGTATTGTGGCCACCAGTCACCAGTGCCCTTGAGACTCTTGGAAGCTACCACCTGCCCCTGACGGGAGATCGTGACACCGATATCGACAATGGCGGTTTCCTTGGATGAGGGCACCCTTCCGTCAAAAAACCTTTCAAGAGTTCTAGGCGCAACAAACATGACCGATCGCAGCTCGGTCTGGCTGTTGGCAGGGATGGCTGTGTGCGTCACCTGTCCGGTGAGGAGGGTCCCCTGTGGAAATGCAATGCTCTTATTCGCCAGAAGAATGTAATAATTCACAACGACATCGTCTGCGTATTTCTCAGTGTTGAGGGTTGATTTCCAGTTGAATGAAACATCAACTTCAAGCCATTTTTTTGGCATCCCTGTTGACTTTGCCGGCATATCGGAGGTGATCGCAGGGGTATTAGGCATGGAAAGATCAATTTTCGTGATCTGAAACGCCGTGTTGATCTGGGCGTGCAGCGACAGAATGCCGCCGAACAGGAACAGGGTGAAGGCAAGCACACCATAAAAAAGGGGTGCTGGAAGCGGGGGCTTACGGTTAGTCACGGGGAGGTGGTGATTTTTGAAATGGAACCAATCGTTGAATTCTGAACGGATCATCCTAAAAAATCCAGACAGATATTCGTCTACTGAGCCCCTTTGCCAAATAAGACAGCAGGGATGGTTTGAACGATAATCCAGAGATCCAGTAAAAGGGTTGCTGTATCGATGTATTCGATATCGAGCTGAACCCATTCCTCAAAACTGGTGATGGAATTCCTGCCCCTGATTTGCCAGAGGCATGTCAAACCAGGCTTCACGCTGAGGCGCCGCCGATGCGTGCTCTTCTCAATCTTTGCCGTTTCATAAACCGGGAGCGGTCTCGGCCCCACCAAACTCATGTCCCCGCGAAGCACATTGATGAACTGGGGCAGTTCATCGAGACTGGTCTTGCGGAGGAACTCCCCCACCCTCGTTACTCTGGGATCTCTGCTGACCTTAAAAGCCGGCCCCTGCAACTCGTTTTGATCGAGCAGTTTTGCATGCAGTGTGGAGGCATCGGCAACCATGGAACGGAATTTGAGAATGGTGAATCGCTTGCCCCGCCTGCCGTTGCGAACCTGCCGGAAAATCACGGGGCCAGGAGAGGTCATCTTGATGGTCGCAGCAATCACCAGGCAAACCGGAGAGAAGATGATGATGCCCAGCAGGGATCCGACAATGTCGATGGCCCTTTTTATGAAACGATACAAAAAATCACCTGTGGTGGTTCGGAAGACGAGCACCCTGTTCTGACCTGCCGACTGAATAGAGGGAGTTCCGAGAAGGCCATTGATATTTCGGGCTATGATCCATATTTCTAGTCCTTCAGCTTCCAACTCGAATGGGAGATCCTCATTTTTGGGGGAATCTGGAGAGACAAAGATGACCCTGTCTGCCGAATGGGAACGGATGCTTTTTTTAATTGTGGCGGCATTCATTTGATGCAGGTCAAACCAGCGGGAAATCTGAAGCGTCATTTTTTCCGCTGTGTTGAGGCCCTTAAGAAATTCTGTGATATCGTCTGCATTACCGACAAGCATGCTCAACTCCCCAAGCTTCTCACTTTGATAACTTCGGACAAGAAACCGCTTGGTTCCCCATAGGCGGAGGATCAGCACCAGCGGGGCAAGAAGTAGGAACAACAACAAGACGGAGCGGCTCGGAATCTCAAGTCTTCCAAAGATGGAAATCACGCTGATGATGAGAATCAGCCAGAATCCAGCATTGGCCATTTTCAGGAACAGGCTCTCGTAGCGCTGGGTTAGGGGCGCATCATAGAATCCTTGCAGATCAAGGAGCAAGGGTGTCACCGGAATGATGACCGCCAACATCCAATAGGATTGAGAAAAAGGGGGTATCACTCCAACTCCGTCCAGTTGAACCAAGCCAGCGCTTCTTAGAAAATAACAAACCCAGAGGCATACCCCAAGGGCCAGACCATCGAGGATCAATGAGAGATCCTTGGATATTTCCTGCTTGAGGTTCATAATGGTGGTAGAAAAAACAGAGCTATTTCCTAGAGTGACTATTCCACCTCGTCAAACATTGAGCCTCCAGCCTCTTCTTTCCCTCGATCGTCCACTTGTCGTCGGGACGCTTCATCATGCAAGTGGAATCAAGATCCTAAATGGTGACTCAAAGGGCAAGCTCCCTCTCGATCTGCTTGAGGTACGGCTTGACTCTCTCTCGCTGAGGGTGCTCCCCTCAATATGGCCGCTTCCTGTCATCGCTACGGCAAGACATCCCGATGAGGGAGGAAAATGGGGGCTCTCCTTATCCCGACGTCGGCAACTTCTGGAAGCTGCTCTCCCGTGGGCCTCGGCATTGGATATCGAGCTTCGATCAGCAAAAGAATTGAACCAAGTTATTGCCGCCACGCACCAGCAAGGGAAAACTGTGATCCTCTCTCACCATGATTTTAATGCCACGCCGAACCTGGCTGTTCTCAAAAAACTCACAACCCGTGCCGCTGATCAAGGTGCCGATATTTTCAAAGTGGCGACCTGGCTTGAGGATCGGGACGACCTTCGAAGACTCATAGAACTTCAAATGGCAGAGCTTCCAATTCCCGTAACCACTATGGGAATGGGGCCTGCCGGGCGCTTTTCCAGACTTGTGCTCTGTGGATTTGGAGCCCCTCTCTGCTACGGATGGCTGGGTAAGCCACAGGTACCGGGTCAATGGCCGGCGTTGGAACTCGCCGGTTTGCTCGCCGGGATGCTCCCGTCGTGAGTTCGGGTGTCCTATTGCTTCCACTGAGTGCCGCATTTGGCTATGCTTGCGGGGCTATTGCCGTGAAGCGTTCCCTCGGTGCCGGTCTATCCGGCGGCTTGGTTAATTTTGTCTGCAATGTCGTATTGGCACTCTTGTTCCAGATATTCTGGTTTTTTCCCGGTGGTCAGATGGGGATCTTTTCATATTTTGCTCCCGTTGCATGCGGGATTCTCTTTTTTCTGGGGCAGATCGCCACTTTCCGGGCCATTGCCGCCGGGGATGTTTCCGTGGCCACACCACTGCTTGGAACCAAGGTGATTCTGGTAGCCCTGTTCTCGGTAGTCCTGATCGGTCGAGCCCTGCCAGCATCCTGGTGGATTGCATCCCTACTGGCGAGTATCGGCATTGGCATGATTTCCTATGCTCCCGCTGGGCATCATGGGAGACTGGCAGTGACGGTCGGGTGGTCGCTTGGCGCGGCTTCACTCTTTGCCATGACCGATGTGCTGGTACAGCGATGGGTCCCTCTCATCGGTTACACCCGATTTGCCCCGGTCATGTTCGGAGTCACGGGACTTTGCTCCATGTTCTATCTTCCATCTCTGCTCAAACAGATGCGCCATGCAAAAGAGAGCTTCGGGGAAGCACGCTTTTCCATAGCTGGAATGCGATGGCTCCTTGCGGGAGCCCTGTTGTTGGGGCTTCAGGCTCTGGGAATGTATTCGTCAATCGGGCTCTACGGGAGTGCGACGATGACCAATATACTCTACGGCTCGCGATGCCTTTGGAGTGTTTTATTAGTCTGGATCTTTGGTTCCTTGGCCGGAGCCTCTCCCTTGGCCCATCATTCCCGCGTGATGGGCTGGCGTTTTGCCGGGGCACTACTACTCTTCACTGCCATGGCCCTCGTGCTTCGTTAAACCTCATGGATACGCTCTTCCCAAATCCATCTGTCAGCATTCCCCTTTCGAACGAAGAGATAGCCCTTGCCATCGAGTTGCTCTGCGATCAAGGCGTTCCTACGAAGTTGAAGGAAGAGTTCCTCACGCAGCTCAATCAGCGGGAAGAGTCTGCCGAAGAGTTGGCCGGATTTTCCTTGGAACTTTTGAAGCGGGCGGTGCGTCCCGAGATTGATCGTGATGAGAACCGTCCTCTTGTGGAACTTTGCGGGACAGGAGGAGATAAGGCAGGGTTACTGAATATCTCGACCGCGGCCATGTTCGTTGTGGCTGGAGCTGGGGGGAGAGTCGTCAAGCATGGTAATCGAGCAGTAAGCTCCCGTTGTGGCAGTGCTGATGTGCTGGAGGCCCTTGGGGTCACCCTGCATTTCGAGACTCGGAGTGTCCCCGAAATCCTAGATCGGTCAGGTTGTGTCTTCTTTCTCGCCTCGGACTTTCATCCAGTCGTTGCGTTGTTGGCCCCGGTGCGCCGCTCACTGGCGATGCGCGGACAGACGACGATTTTTAACCTGCTCGGCCCCCTCCTGAATCCAGCGATGCCGGAATGTCAACTCACCGGAGTGTACCGCCGTTCGATGCTTCCTCGGTATATCGCCGCAATGGGGTTGATGGGCAGAAACAAGGCGTGGGCGGTTTGTGGCGATCCACCGGTGGATTCGGCTGACGCAGATATGGAGGGAGTGGGGATTGATGAACTTACGGTAACTGGCCTCTCGCATGTATTCTCACTTTGTGGCGGAGTGTTGGGTTCCTTTGAGCTCCATCCTGAGAAGCTGGGGCTCCCTCTTGCCTCTTCTTATGCCGGACTCAAGGGAGGGGATGCTTCCGAAAACGCCGAACGAATCTTTGCCATCCTCTCCAATCAAGAACAGGGCGTTGCGCGTGAGATGATCATCCTGAATGCCGGAGCCGCTTTGTATCTGGCCGGAGTGGGCGATACACTTGAAGAGGGGATTAGAAAGGCTTGCGCCAGTATCGATTCGGGAAAGGCTTTGGCGAGCCTTCAAGCACTGCGACTGGCTTCCGTTTCAAATAACTAACCGTTCAAAAAACTCGGTAGTTCCTCCGAGCCAAAGTCGGCCAGAATCCGACCCTTTTCTGTGACAAGAACAGGGGCTTTGCTCTGACCCGAAATCTTTCTCATGGCGTCATAATCCTTGGAATTCGAGAGGACATCCAAAGCCGTGTAGGCAATGCCGTGTGCGGAGAGCCATGCCTCTGCGTCATCACACCAAGGGCATCCTCTTTTGATATATAGGACCATACGGATCACATATAGTCTGGAATCTCTCTCCTTGCCAGTTTCCCTTGAATCCCTCAAACTGCTCGGCTCTTGTGGCGCGTTCGTCTAGTCGGTTAGGACACAGCCCTCTCAAGGCTGGTGCACGGGTTCGAGTCCCGTACGCGCTACCATCCCGCTTTTTAAACTGTTAATCCTGTGGATTGGCTTAAATAAAGGCTCTGAAGTCTACACAGAGAGAAAAAACTTTTGCAAAGCCGTGCAATGATATGCGCCAAAATGCCGCCATAAGCGCAAGTATCGCGCAAGTCAGATTTTGCTCTCTAGCCCTTTTTCCATGCGGATCGTTCACCGCTTGCTTGTCGACAAGAAAAGGAAAAGTATCAGCAGCGTGAAAATAATTTTTTTGTCAGTATCTCGTTTTGCGATGGCTGGATGCCTTTTGAGTGGCGTCTATTTACTCACGGGCTGTGCTGCGATGCAGATCACTCCGGCACCGGGGCAAAATCTTGTATATTCACAGGGAAAGGCAATGGTGCTTTGCCAATCCCAAAAGAGTGAGAAACCAGCTGTTTGTGTTGCTGGCGAGGGGCCTTACCAAGCGAACTTGGCGATGTTTACAGTAGGATTTCGCAACCATGCATCCAGACCTGTTGATTTTGGGTTAGAGAATATCTCTGCCGTAGATGGGAATGGAAAACTGATTAAGATTTACACACCTCAGGAGATACAAAGGGGGATACAGACGCAGGCGGCAATACAGGCTTTTGCGGTTGGCATGAATGCAGGAAGTCAGGCTTTCGCAGCAGCGCAACCAAGCTACACCAGCTACTCAGGATCGTATTCAGGAACTTCAAATTACAATGCCTACAACCGTTATGGTCAACCTGTCGGAAGTCTTCAGGGCTACCAGTCAGGCTACGGTTACGGATCGGCGACAACCTACAATCCAGCGCAACAGGTAATTGCAAATCAAGCGATACAAGCCAATACGGCTAACCAAATGAATATGATAGGAAACCAGATGCAAGGGGCGTTGGGAATTGTGGGTCAGATGCTTGCGCGAACGACAGTTCCCCCCTCTGCTTTATACCAAGGAATTGTGATTGTGAAAAAATCAGCTGCTACAAATTTCAAAATCAATGTTGCCGGGCGTGAATATACAGCTGCTTTCCTTGTAAAATAGAACCTATTTTTTAAGCCGATGAAATGCCGTGACCGCATAAAATTCTTTCTGACGATGCGGAGGGGCTTGGTCAATATCTGTCATCAGATCACAGATAGAGCTTTATAGATACTGTCTAGAAGCCCATGAATCCCTTGCCAAGCCTGCCAAATGAGAAAGGGGTGATTATATGAAGATGGCATTCAAGATTCTAGCTATCTGCCTTCTCGTGCTGCTTGGGATTGGGTTTGTTCAGCGATATTTCCAAATGCAAGAGTGGGAAAAGCAGAATGCAGAAGCCCAAAAGAAGTTTCAGCATGAGCAGTGGGTGGCAGACTTAACCAATGCTTCGACGGTAAGGTTCTGCCAAGATGGTAAATCATCTGTCTTTATTACTGATCTGGATCAGTCGCGTCCCATCTTCCTTTACGATATTGAGCAAAATATCCTGATGGGGGTGATACCGGGCAAAGGTCACAACTTCATAGCTGAAAGAAAAGCCATACCCGCAAACCAATGAAAAACACCCCATTGAACGAGAAACCTGAAGAAGATTGGGAACTGCCGATTCGTGCTCCATTCTCATTTGCAGAAGGGGCTGACTTTGAAGAGGAGAGGATTTTTGCATCTCCACCACTGGGAACCAAAATACACCCTCCTTTTCAAATTGATGATAGGCCGCTTATCCCTCCCGGCATCAATGTGGATGTCAATTGACTTCCCTATGAGTCTTGCTGATCTTGACTCGTGAATCACTTGCAGGCCCTTATGACTTTGTGACCTGAAAGCTAGCAGGGAGAACTTGACCGGGTGATTCTTTCAAGCCGTCCGCAGGGCAAAACACCGGGCGGCTTGCCTTTTTAGGAAGTGATGCCGTATCTTTCTTTTGGGGGTGGTGCGCTCATCAACATTATCGGATGTTCTGCCCAAGACCTTATTGAGGTATGAGGCGGATGAGGAACCGCCACCCCTACTTTTTTTGCCTCAGTAAATCTGGCATTGCCATTCTACTGCCCTTGGTGAAGATTTTCACTTGTAACCGTTTCACCAGAGCTACCAATCGGCTTTGAAGGTGACGGTGGCAGCCCCAAAGATGGTTTTGGGGCTGACTCATTTTTAGACGCAACCCAAACGATCTTTTTCCCTAAGAGGTTTTCAATTCCTTGGGTGAACGCCTAGATTTGTTCATTCCTACCATTAGCTGAGGTAGGCCCTTGCGATACGAGGCGTATTCCTGTTCCCGCTGTTCGCGGATCTTGGGACAAGGCTCGCGATAAATTTGGAAGTCGAGAGTCGGCTTCTGCGTCTCTTCGTGTTGCATCTGTGTCATCATACAAGGGTTTTCCTCGCATAGACACGCCAAAGAAACCAATTTAGCCTCATGAGCGATAACCTTGAAATCATCGTTTTTGACCTCTGTAACATTTATAAGAGCGTTCATGAAAGTGCCCGTGTGGTTTGTGCTGAGCGTGGCATCACACTGCGAGAGGTTGACCTGAAATTTCGTGAGAATGAGAAGATAGCAACCCAATATGGCGTGGTTCCATTCCCTCAGTGCGTTTTTGCCAGAGGCTCTAAAGTGATTGGAAGAACATCTTGGGCTATCCAGACACCAAAAACCCTTTCCACTTTGCTAGACCAAGCTCTGCTAGAAGAAGCCGCCCAAGATCACCCTCCTGTCTGAATCCCTGCTATCAGTTCCTTGTGACCTTCTTGAAGGGCCTTTAATACCTCTTCTGAGACGATTAGCGGCCCGCCTTGCACCTCCTGCTCAACCTTGATCTCAGCCCTTGCGCTGTAGTCTTCTCGGAATGAGAGGCGCAACCACTCGGCACAAGCTCTCCAATCCTCCTCCCCTGCTTTCTGTAGGGTTTGAAGGGCATTGACCCGACCTCTTTCCCTTGCCGTGGCTATCTGCCCCGCAATATCTGGCGAGTCATCGCACCATTGCCTCAATAGCTCCGTGCTGATCCCGGCGACTGCACAGCAAGCCCGGAGGGGTGCCCCGACTTCTGCCGCTTGGAGAAGGAGTTTCAGAGTCTCCGGTGTGCGCTTGGTAGGTTGTCCTTTTGCCTTGAGTGCTTTCTTCATAGTTCCCCCGCTAGAATGGCATCCAGTTCGATGGCGGTTATCTTGTCCATGAAGGGAACCTTCCCCGCTTGACTTGCTGGTGTGTTAACGACCCATGCGAGATATTCACGGCATTGCCTGATCTCTTCGGGTGAGAGGCTTTCACGAACGAACGAATTGCGAACGAGTTGGTGCATCTCTGATCCGTTCATCTGAACGAACGAACGAGTTTTCCTAGGTTTTTTCATTCGTTCGCTCCTTCTTGATCCTCGGCTGCTTTGAACTTCACCCATTTCCCATCAAACTCTAGGTGACTGGCGAAGGGTGATTTATCGGATAGGGCTTTCTGGCAAGCCCGTTTGCCGCAGCCTGATTCATTCTCCAGTTTCTCAACCGCTGCCGCCCTCTCCCAAGAGTCGCGTCCAAGTGCCGCTTGGATATGTTCCAGACGGATCACCTTGCGGCCCCCGTCTCCCCCTTCAAAGGCTTTCCAATCGAAGTCAGAGAGAAGGGTGAATCCCTTTGGCTCCCTTTCCCATGCCGTGCGTGGTGCTGCTGGCCCGTTGGAGTTCTTGGGGTTGAACCAGACAACGGAATTGTCGGTTTCATCATTGCCCCCTCTCACCATGATAAAGATAGCCCTCGGCACGCTGGTTAGGACATACGACCCGGCGAGCAAGTGCATCAGTCCACTTCCTCCCGTTCGCTTCTCGTTCGCCTGCGGCTTCTTGGTGTGCGCCACAATCCCCAAGGCGGGCTTTTCCTTACCCTTGGGAAGCATATTCCGCAACGCATCAAAGGCAGTTTGATAATCTGCTGCCTTGTCATCCCGTGCTGCCGCGTTCCACGGATCAAAGATCACGACATCAGGCACGAACGAATCAAGAGCGGCTTTGACATCCTCCAGAAACTCCGGGTGATTCAGCGTCATGCCGTAGGGTGGCGGTTCTGATACAAGTATGGAGCCCTCTATCTCAACCCCAAGATTACGGGCTGCATACTCCTGTTGCAGTCGATAGCGTCCATTCTCATTCTGGATTATCAGCGTCTTGAATTTACCGTGTGTCTTGAGTCCTAGCCAGTCGCGCCCAGTTGCCCCACAGATTGCCAATTCCGTTGCAGCGGTTGATTTGCCAACTCCAGGCTCCCCACCAATTACAAAAACTTCCCCCCGGCAGATATGATTCTCTCCAAAGAGAACTGCCCCGTTGTCTGGCTCGTAGTCTCTAAGCTCACTCGGCTTAAAGAATCTGATGCGCGGCTCCCTTGCCATCTGGGATGGGTATGCCGTGCTTGTTTCAATGGACTTCATATTGAAGTCTGCCGCGTTGCCGTAGTCGTCTCTCTTAATCTCTGCTTGTGGTTTCATGTTCGCTGTTCTGGTTGGGTGCGAACGAACGAGATTCTCTAGGAAATTCCGTTCGTTCGTTCTTGTTGGTACGCCCTCCCGTTGTCGGCAGGAGGAAAGGGTTGAAGTAAAAAACTCTCTGGCGATTGCCGTTGTCCCGTGTGCCGTCTGGCATTCTGACGAACTGGCTCTTTGTCCATGTGGCAGGATCAGCCCCAAGGGTGACTGCATGATTCATAAAGACCCGCAGCTCTTCATCAGGACGACCTAGGCAGGCAAACCATCCATGCAAGGATTTGCTGCCGCTATGGACTGCCAGCACAAGCGGCCCCGCTTTTGAAAGGTGAAGCAGTATTGCGGCCTGTTCATCGGGCGTTCCCTGATCCTGTTCGATCACGAGGAACTGACGCGGCCCCGTATTGGAAAGCGTGTGTTCGGATTCTCTGCCCTCTTTGGTAATTCCCGCTCTGGAAGTCATCGGGGAGGGGACTATCAACTGCATCTCTGAAAGTCTCCCATGCCATTTCGAGCGGGAGCGTGTGGCAAATTCACTGCTGGATTTTCCTACACAAAGGAGAGGATTACCGGGAAAGAGTGCGTCGATAATTTGCTCTGCATGATTCTTTGAGTCCTCCCACTTCAACGGTGATGCTTCCCAAAAGTCTGCAAGATCTCCCCCCGCTGCTATGATGGCCTCCCGTTGCTCTAGGTTGACTGCTGGCCATGTTTTTTGGCGTGATGCAGTCATTGGTGCATCAGGACTCCATGCGGCTTCCTTGGAGTTTTTAACCGCTCTTTCGATGTCGAGCATGGCAACGGGTTGACCCATGACACACGCGGCAATTGTCGCAACGATCTCTCCATGCTCCCGGTAGGGGTGCATGACTCGTGCCACACGGAAGAGCCAAGCATTCATGCCTTCACCAATTGCAGGAGGTGATGACAGAAGATCACGGACGAACTGCGGAAGCTGTTTCCGTGTCTCAATCATCGGCTTGATCCCTTGTGAGCCTCTCGATTTCCAGACGGTCACATCGTTGCTCCAAGGCCCAAAAGACGAACCCGAAAGGAATCTGAATGAATCGCGTTGCGGCATACGACAAGCGAACCCATGCGCTTGCAATGCCTTCTCTCATGGCATATAAAAAGCCCTGTTCGCTGGTTGCGATTGCCCCGCCCGTCTTGTCAACGGTTCCGGGGCTTCGCTCTTTATTCCGGGGGCACATTAGCATACCTCCTTGCGCTCATAGCGAAGAAGAGCGGCTTCTACGGCATTCCAGCGGAAGCGAATTGCGCGGGAAATTTTTATCGATGGGATTTTCTTAGTCCTGATCCAAGAATCCACGGTGCGAACTGAGACATTACAGCGTTTAGCAATGTCGTTCTTGTTAAGTAGTAATCCGATAGTCGTTGGTGCGGCTTCGGGTTTTTCCTGATGCGGTGTTTCGTTTCTTTTCATTAAGAAAAGAAGAACAGACCTAAAAACCTCCCGATAAATCTTTGTTATGATTCAGGGGAATGAGTGTTTAAGCCATTTAAGGGACTTGTCCCTGTGGCTGAGTTTTTATTCTGGGAGGCCTGAGAAGCCTGCACGCCCCAACATTGAACGATATTCTGCCGGGCCTCTCCCCTTATCTCTGACAAACTTGTATCCAAGATTTTCAAGCTGTGAATGAAGCCATCTTTGATTTGGAAGCCTTCCGTGCTTTCGGACGAATCCCGTGACGCAATAGAATGCCGACTCTTCCTGCTTCCGTGTCTGCCCATCTTTAGACTTCACGCCCGGCTTAGGCTTCTGCCCTGTAGCCTGTAGCAGAGTATTGAACGCAGCGGTATAAGCTCCCCCTGCTTTTATTGCTGCCTCTGTGGCAACATCGGGTTTCTTTCCGAAGGTGGCAGAAATATCCTCGGCAATGATGTGTAGAGCAATTCTGCCAATCTGATTCTCTTTCTGTTCGGGACTTACAGAATCCTCATTGAAAGTTGCACATAGCGCAATTAGAGATGCCCACTTTCTAGACTTGTCGGACTGCAACTTAGCGGCCCCCTCTTTGCCGTCATAGTCTTTGCCTGAGGCGTGCCTCATGTTGATTTGTCTAAGATGATCAGAGCAACCGACAATCTTTCTTCCATTCTCGTCCGTATAGATGCGGTAAAGAAGACCACATTCATCATCACAAAGCTCTTCTGAGATTGTGAGTCCTAGAGTTTCTGGGTGTCTGCCCTTACTCAACTTCACATAATCTTCCTTGTCTTGGATAATTAACGCTCCCAACTCGTCGAGTGTGAAAACCGCCTCCTGCTTCTGTGGCTTTTCCTTTGCTTTTCCCTGCTTAACAGAAACCCGGCCTCCAGATTTGACCGCTACGGCTTTTTTATTCTTGGGCTTAGTGGTTGGCATGATTGGGATTTCAAGCTGCCTTACCTTTGCCGATGGATTCAATGTTTTCCGCCTGAGTCGGGCTTATACTCCAATACAGCTTTGCCGCCTGTGGCTTCACAAGCTCCCGGTAGTGGGCAAAGAGGATTGCTTGATCGTGGCCAGATTCTAAAGCGGTCTTGCCAGCGTCCTGAGTCTCTGCAAGTCGATAGGAAACAAAGCTGTGACGCATGACATTGACTGGCCACTTGGTGAGTCCTGCGGCTTTTATGACGGCGGCATGACGGCGGCGGAATGTTCCGGGTTCCCCTGTCTTCCCGAAGGTTCCCCCTGCTGATCGTGGGCGCACGGTCTTCGGATTCACCGTTTCGTTGATGATCGGCCCCTTCGTCTTGGCTATCGGCTCTAGCCATCCCTTCAAGTTCGCTTGGATCGGCACAAGGCGGCGTGTTCGTGTCTTGGAGTTTGCCGCTGATACATGGATGAATCCCCCCGTCAAATCGACATCATCCCATGAGAGGCGGTTAATTTCCGAAACCCGAAGCCCTGCAAAAAGTCCGATGGCATGAAAGGCTAGCAAGTCGTCGTCCTGATCGGTGGATAGAAGGGCGGCTACCTGATGAGGGGTAAAGATGTCAGGCTTCTTCTGGGTGGCCTTTGCTGCCTCGGTGTTGGCGGCTACCTCCATCCGTGCCCAATTTCGCTTTGCTGCATACCCCCAGAGGGTGCGGATGTCCCGGCGGAAGGTGTTGCGGGTGACGGCCCCCACTCCCAGACCATCAAGAAACCCTTGGATGTCATCGGTTGAAATCTCCGCAAGCCTCTTGTCCGGGAAAGCCTGAGAGAGACGGCCAAGCCTCCATTTTAAATCCCGAAGATAAAGATCACTCATCCCGGCTCCATCCTTCGCCTTGAGAACGGCAGCAACCGCATCGGCTACGGATACCGATTTTATCGTTGCTTCTAGGTGGGCAAGGTAAAAGTCCGTTGCTTGTGTCAGGGTGGCTCCATGTGCTCTGAGTCTTTCTTCGCATGAAGTAGCCTCTACGCGGAGTTTTTCGGAGATACTGAGAGCGGCAGTCCCGAAGTTGGCAAGTTGGATCTTCTGCAACTCTAGGTGTGTGTCAGCTTCCGTCTCATCCTTGAAAAATCTGCGGTTAGAACCTCCCCCTAGCTTTGGAGAGATAACCTTCCAGAATACTTCTAGTTTGCCCTCCCGGTTGCGGATCTTGACCTTCTTTTTGGAGAGCTTTGCTTTTTTCATGCGTTGGCGTGTATCTAAATGAAAAGATACGCATAAACGCAAGTATCGCGCAAGTCAAAACTTTCTACACAGTTAAGCAAAGCCCTCTCAAGGCTGGTGCACGGGTTCGAGTCCCGTACGCGCTACCATTTTTAGATCGAATACCCCCCCAAAAAATGCCATCTTTTTAGGGGTGTCCTGTAAAATCAATTTTTTCTGGAAGGCGATTCTTCCGCTCATCTTCTTGAGCCAATCCTGCAGGGCGGTGGAAATAGACCTCTCGCGGGCTCCGGACTACAGGCAGATCGCCACAATTGAAGGGAATGAAAAGCTTTCGGCGTTCCGCAACTCCCTTGGCGATGCTCTGGTGCTAAACTGGAAGGCCTCGGAATCGGGACGATCCGGTTCCTGCTCTCAGGAGGTATTTGCGCGTTGGGTCGATCTCTACCAATGGCTTGATTTTCTGATGTCAGAGGAGAATACCGTCATGAAACGCTGGCTCTCGCGACATCTGCGTCTCGAAGAGCAACAGACCCTTCAGGGCAACAATCTCCAGATCACGCTGCTTCAATCCGGGATGCCTCTCAATCACGCGCCTGTTTCGCCGGAGCTTATTGAGAAGGTTTTAGCGGATGGCCCGATGATTTCCCAGATTATGGGAAAGCTTGTCACTCCACCTTTCTCGATGGGAAAGGGCTTGTTGTCAGATCGCCTGACGCCCGATTTTATTGCAGCAACGCTCTCCGATCCCGATTTTCTAAAGCGCTGGTCTGAGTGTGTCGGCCAGGATGACGTTGCTCCCAAGGTTCTGCTGATTCTTCAGTCAATCTGGCGATCCCGCCGTGTCGATTGGCATGACTTTCAGTCTCTTGCCCTTACGCTGGCTGTCGTGAAGGATCAGCCTGCACCTGAATACTGGCCGCATCATCAGGTGTCGCCCTGGGATGTTCCCAGAGGAGAGGATCCTCCGGAAGAGCTCTTTGCGCAGTGGGTGGATGCCTTCCGCAATGGAAAGCTGAGGATGGATCCGAGACAGCTTGAGGCGGCTAACCTGAAGTTTGTCATCGATGCTCCCTTGAAGTACACGGAGTTTGCCTCAATCCGCGGAAATCCCACGCTTGCCTACCTGACTCCTCCCAAAGCCTTCGAATCCATCAAGTATGATCAGGGGAGAGTCGCCAGGAATACCTATGACTGGCCTTGGGGGCCATATTTGCTCTCATCGATCAAGGCACGTGGCGGCATCTGTGTCGATCAGGCCTATTACGGTGCCATTGCCGGAAAGGCGCTTGGGATACCGACCATTTTCTTCTCCGGCCAGGGAAAGGATGGGGGGCATGCATGGATCGGCTACCTCAAGGGGCCGGGACAATGGGATTTCAATGTGGCCCGTTACGCGTCGGAAAATTACACAACGGGACAGGCACTTGATCCCCAGAGTTGGACGCCCATTACGGATCATGATCTCGATCTATTGACTCTTCACCTCGGCAGTTCCCTCTATCTGGATGCAGCGCGGAGGGATCAGGTCATTGCTGCGGATTTCCGAAGAAAAGAGGACATGGTCAGTGAAGGCCGTGCGTTGCAGAGTGCCCTTGTTGCATGCCCTGAAAATCCCATCTTTTGGGACGCCCGCGAGGAATGGTTAATTCGTTCAGGAGCATCTCTCAATGAACTTAAGTCGCATCATCAGGCCGCGATTAGTCAGTTTTCGAGGTTCAATGATCTCAAGGCGCAACATCAGCAGTCCCTCATTGAACTAGCACTTCGTTCAGGTGAAAAAAAGGATGCCCAGCAGCTTGCCGAGCGAATTGCCAATGAGAATCGAAGCGGGTGGAGCCGTGATGCCCACAGCGATGTGAGCGCGAGGGCCGTCTGGACATTGATCGCCGCGCATCTGCAGTCAGGCGACCACAACGGTGCCGTCGAGGAGTTTGAGCGTCAGCTCCGCCCGCTTGGATCGGGAGGTGGAGGAGATTTTTTCTATACAGTGGTAGCACCCCTTTCCTCGCAGCTTATCAAGGCTGGACGCCAGACTGACGCACTGCGAGTTCTTAAAGAGTCATATTTTACGCTCAAGCCAAGACACGATTCCATTCTGGATCATGATCTCAGGAAAATCTGGGATTTGGCAGGTGGTCACGCTTCCTCTGATTACCTGCCCAGTTATTAATGGTTCCTCGCTATTTCGAGTGGGTGAGTAACGGTCTGAAGGGTGGCAGGTCGAGCTGAAGCTTGCCAGCTTTGAGATAGGCCATGATGCGGAAGTGGCGTAGGGAACGGAACCCCCGGGCCAGCCT
>Ga0194054_10000143_pt1 | contig 36430 bp, 32 predicted proteins | sample SepL2210m_MetaG_FD_163628 | JGI IMG/M metagenome (GOLD analysis project Ga0194054, IMG submission 163628) | Anoxic zone freshwater microbial communities from boreal shield lake in IISD Experimental Lakes Area, Ontario, Canada - Sep2016-L227-10m | ecosystem: Environmental > Aquatic > Freshwater... | reverse complement strand
AGATAAAAAAATACCCGGGCATCCTTTTATCAGGCGGGCTGATAACGGGATCTGGTATGACAGGGCTCCCGGAAACCACTTACAAAGGTATTCTGCTGCCGTTAGACCTGGTATTTTACCTGGGGAGCTATCCAGGAGGTGCATTTTCTGTCCGGTGGAACGGTGACGCCCTCCTTGTCGAAGAAACAAGGGGTGGGAACTTTAACTGCACACCAAGGAGCATTACACCCGGACCGGAACGCTGGGAGACATTCTGGAATGAGATTGAAGATATCGGGGTCTGGACGTGGGATGAGGATTATACAAATCCACACGGGTGTTGCGGGGTCACCTACTGGAAGCTGGCACTCGTGACAGTGGACCGTGCCGTTACCTGTTCAGGGGAAGACCGGTTTCCTGGCGGGGAGTCTCCGGAGCTGACACCCGATTTCCGGGCGTTCGTAAGCGCAATAAAAACGCTTTGCGGGAATGCTCCCTTAAAAAATTGACGAGGCACTGGTAGCGCCCCGGAAAGAGGCTAAAACGTGAAAAGTGTCTGCATGGGCTGATTCTTTTTTTCAGCGTTGAATGTACCGTGTACCGTACGGTGTGCCCGTTTCCAAGCGATTAATGCCAACACCCACACATAGTACAGGTACTACACCATGTTGTCCCTCACCCTTTCAGCCGATCAACCCTTCAACCTTGATAAAACACTCTCATGCGGGCAGGTTTTCCGCTGGGTAAATGCAGGCGAATGGTGGATTGGGATAGTAGGGAACCGGTTAATCAGGATTCGGCAGGACGGGGAAAAACTCACCTGGGATGGCACGGATGAGCCCTTCATCCGCCATTATTTTTCGCTCGACCTCGACCTTCCACGGATCCTGTCTGAAATTGATCGTGACCCGGTCATTCACCAGGCAATCGATGAGTGCAGGGGTCTTCGGATTATCAGGCAGCCACCATGGGAGTGCCTGGTCTCCTATATCATCGCCACGTTCACGAACATTCCCTCAATCAAGCGCCGTATCAGCCTGCTGTGCCGGGAATTCGGCTATGAGATAAGTGCCGACGGTGAGCCTTGTTTCTCTTTTCCAACTCCGGATGCCCTTTCCAGGGCAGAGGAGTGCGAGGTCAGGGCATGCAGCCTCGGCTACAGGGCCCCGTTCCTCTGCCATGTGGCACAGGAAATTGAAGGGAATCCGGGGTGGGAAGATACCGTCCGTAACCTGCCTTTCGAGGAGGCACGGACAGAACTTATGCATTACCACGGGGTTGGCCGGAAAGTGGCAGACTGTGTCCTTCTTTTTGGCTTTGAAAGGCTGGAGGCAGTGCCGGTAGATGTCTGGATTGAGAGGATCCTCAGGCAGCACTACCTGAAACCCGGAGAGAAAGCGAATTACGAATATATCAGGCGATATGCACAGGGTTATTTTGGACCTAATGCGGGGTATGCACAGGAATATCTCTTCTGTGTGAGAGACACTATCACAAAAAAGAATGATAACTGATTCCCGGATTTCCCTGTTGTCCAGGGTTACCAGTACCTGGTGGATTATGTTCCGATATCCCAGCTGGACATGTAGGTGCGCTGGTCTGGGGTGAGTGAATCGATCTGGAACCCCAGTGCATCGAGTTTCATCCTGGCGACCTGTTCGTCAATCTCCTGCGGGACATCGAATACGCCTGCCCCCATCGCTTTGCCATGGGTTACAACATGATTTGCACAAAGCGCCTGGAGTGCGAATGACAGGTCCATCACCTCAACCGGGTGACCCATGCCCTTTGGAGTCGCGAGGTTGACGAGCCGGCCCTCTGCGAGTACATGAAGAGTCTTTCCGCCAATGCGGTACGAATCAATACCGTCCCGACGCACAACACCACTATTATGGTGCTCAAGCCAGTCTACATCAATTTCAACATTGAAGTGGCCGGCATTTGCAAGAATTGCCCCGTCTTTCATGACATTAAAGTGTCGTTCAACAATGATGTGGGTGTTTCCCGTCGTCGTGATGAAGATCTCCCCGGTAGCGGCTGCCTTGTCCATCGGCATGACGGTGAACCCGTCCATGTATGCTTCCAGTGCCCTTCTCGGGTCAATTTCAGTAACGATTACCCGTGCACCGAGCCCGTGAAGTTTCCCTGCAAGCCCGCGCCCGCAAAACCCGTATCCTGCGACCACCACGTGCTTACCGGCAACCAGTATATTGGTCGTGACCATGATTGCGGTAAGGGCACTTTCCCCGGTCCCGTGAACATTGTCAAAATAGTGTTTCATCGGGGTATCATTGACCGCGATAACCGGGAATTGTAATGCACCTTCACGTGCCATAGCCCGGAGGCGGTGAATACCCGTTGTAGTCTCCTCGCATCCTCCTATAGTTGTATCGAGGAGCTCCTGCCGCTTGGTATGGATCTGGTAGATGAGGTCCATACCGTCATCGATGGTGATCTGGGGTTTCGCGTCGAGTACCTTGTCAATTGCTTCGTAATATTCGGTATTATTGGCGCCGCGGCGTGCGTAGCAGTACACATTCTTTACCCGGTTTAGCGCAACCGCCACATCGTCCTGCGTCGAGAGAGGGTTGCAGCCAGTGATGAACACTTCGGCGCCACCTGCTGCCAGTGCTGATACCAGGTTTGCGGTCTTTGCTTCCACGTGAAGGGCCATGCCGATCCTCATGCCGCGGAACGGCTGGGACTTCACAAATTCTTCCTTAATGATTGAAAGCACCGGCATATACTGCCGTGCCCATTCAATTTTCAAATCTCCGGAATCCATTCTTCACCAACGTTTTCCTGCAGGGTCCGAAAAAGCCGGGGGCCCCGTGTATTGCATCTGGTACAACCCAGTTTATGGAACGGCGCGAACCACCGTTTTTCGAAACGGGGGACCTCCTGCAGGCCATCCCTTATCTGATTGACCTGCAAATTACTTAATAGCACTACTGCCGGCACAGATACCTGTTCCGGGAGGCATAACCATGATATACTCTTCTCCGGGAAAGGTACTCCATGGTTCTGACCAGGCGGATCATCCCCTGTCTCGATATTAAAGACGGCAGAGTGGTAAAAGGGACTCATTTTGTAGAACTCCGGGACGCGGGTGACCCGGTGGAGCTGGCCCAGCGGTACAATGACCAGGGTGCAGACGAGGTAGTATTTCTTGACATCACTGCCTCAAAAGAAAACAGGGGCACCCTTATTGACGTTATCCGGCGGGCATCAGACATGTTATTCCTGCCGCTCACGGTAGGCGGGGGTATCAGGAGCATTGATGACATCCATGCAATCCTCCGTGCCGGTGCGGACAAGGTAAGCATCAATACGAGTGCAGTCCATGACCCTGACCTCATCAGGCGTGGTGCAGAGCGGTTCGGTACGCAGTGCATTGTGCTTGCAATGGACGTCCGGCGAAATTTTACTCCAAACCCGGAAGGGACGCCCGTCGTGCTCTCTGACGGAAGTACCTGCTGGTATGAAGTGGTAATTTACGGTGGGAGCAGGCCTACCGGGATCGATGCAATTGCCTGGGCAAAATCCGGAGAAGAACGGGGTGCAGGAGAGATCCTGCTCACCAGCATGGAAACAGACGGCGTAAAAGGGGGTTTTGATATTCCCATAACGGCCGCCATTTCAGACGCGGCCGGTATCCCGGTCATTGCAAGTGGCGGTGTCGGGACCTACGAACACTTCTACGACGGGTTTACACGGGGAAAGGCAGACGCCTGCCTCGCTGCAAGCGTGTTCCACTACGGTGAAATGACAGTCCAGTCGGTCAAGGAATATCTTGCGTCCCGGCAGATCCCCATACGCATCTGAGGTCGATCTCGAACGCAGCAACAGAGTGTTCAAGATCAAACGCGTTCAGCACGGCAGGATGGATTTCCCCAAATACCCCGGCATTTTTACCGGCCACAATGATATCGGCCCGGCGCCCTTCTATGAAAGCCGGGTCAGCTGATTCCTTCACCGAATAGTCTATCGAGAGCTCGTGGAGCACCGCATCGGCTGATGCATAGGCCTCCGAGAAATCAGCGTTACCATGAATGCTGACGCCTGCTGCCTGCTGGTAGGTAAGGCAGGAGTCAACCACGTCCCCTACCGTGAAAAGGCGTTGCGGGAGCTCCCGGTGCCGGTTCATGGTCAGGAATTCAAGGAGGAGGGGAAGGAGCTCGGTCCTGACCACTGTGTTCTCGATGCTGATCGGGTGCATGACGTGAAGGACTCCCGGGCGATCCATCCGCTGCATTTTCTGATAGAGGACATCCTCACTCGTCAGCGTAAACGGCATCACTTCGAGGTAACCAAGGCCGCAGAAGGCCTCGCGGGCAAGGGCCGCCCTGACCTGGACAGGGTGGGGTTTGCCCACCGTGAAGGTATCAGGTGGCAGGTCCTGGATCTTATCGTAACCGTATGCAATTGCGACGTCCTCAAAAAGGTCCCAGTCATGCATGATATCCGCCCGGTAACAGGGTACCTGCACGTTCACCCGATCGTCACCCGAAGGCCTTGCACCGAACCGCATCTTCTCAAGGAGCAATGCCATTGTAACCGGGGTCAGGTCGATACCGAGAAGGCGGGAGCATTCCTGAACGCTGACATTACGCTCTACAGGAGCAAGGGTAGGGGTCTGCACACCACCTATCGCGACGCTTTCAATACTCGCTCCTGCTTCAGCCATTGCCGTGCAGATAATGTTGACTGCGACACTGACAGCCCGCTGATCGGTCCCGGTTGTATCAAGGAGGATATTCTTCGTATCAATGGTCACGCGTGTCCGCTCACCGTTAATAATTGGAGGGAACGAGAGGACATGATCGTGTGAATCCACAATCAACGGAAAAAGTTTAAAATCTTTGACGATTTTCGCGTAATCCCTGCCCTTCGGGTGCGTTTCGAGGATCTCATCCATTGTCATCTCCTCAGTATAATCGAGCGGGATAAACTTCCTGCTCCTTTGTGAAGCGACATAATGGAACGGCTGCGTTACGGTGTCCATATCGTGAATACCGATCGCCACCTTGCTCCTGCCCCTGCCGACTGCCCAATGGAGCGACTCCTGGAGGGACATGATGCTCTGGATTGACTCGTCATCGAATTCGACCCCCCGTATGACGGCTGCACCAAGAACAGGACGGATATCTGCAAGTTTTGGGTCAACGGTGAATGAGATCCCCGAAGGCTTTACCGAGTAAACAGGCAATCCGATCTCGATCCCGAGATAGCCCCGCATGGCCCGCGCAACACCCTCGGGTGAGAAGAGGTCCGGGCGGTCCGGGAAGAACTCCACGTCAGCGTGGTCCTCTTCGATCCGCTCGACATCCGAACCGATGAATGCGACCTTATCAAGGATCGTCTTCCTGTCGGCCCGGGTGAGCCGCTCGAGGTACTTGTAAGGGAGGGTAATAACAGCCATTTTCAGACACCATCCTTTGTATTGCGAAGTATCGGCTTCTCGCGCAGGAACGCAATATCACTCTGGTGGAGGTAGCGGAGATCTTTTAAGCCGAGCCTTAGCATCGCGATCCGGCTTACTCCGAGGCCCCATGCAAGCACCGGGTAATTAATGCCGAGCGGGGCGGTGACTTCCTCGCGGAATACACCAGCGCCGCCCATCTCGATCCAGCCGAGACCCTCGACATAGACTTCTGCATCAAGACTCGGCTCGGTGTAGGGGTAATAGGAGGGCTTGAACCGCACGCCGGTAAAACCCATGCGGTGGTAGAACTCGCGGAGGATCCCGAGCAGGTTTCCGAACGTGACACCTTCGTCCATGACGACCCCCTCGAGCTGCTCGAACTCGGCCAGGTGGGTGGTATCGATGGTTTCACGCCGGTAGACCCTGCCAATGCAGAACGCCTTAACAGGGGGATTCGGGTTATTTGCAAGGTGCTGGATCGACACGCTTGTCGTGTGGGTACGCAACACGCATTGCTCGGCCTTCTCTTCCTTCCATATCCCTCCCCAGCCGGTCGAGGATGTGTTTCCACCGGAAATATGCATGGCTTTTACCTTCTCATACCCGTCAGGAAGCGGGATTGTTTCTTTGAGGTAGAAGGTGTCCTGCATCTCACGGGCAGGGTGGTCCTGCGGCTGGAAGAGGGCATCGAAATTCCAGAAGGACTGCTGAACGATCCCACCATAGAGCTCCTCGAACCCCATCTCGAGAAGGATCTCCCTCATCTCGGCGATGATCCGCTGGTAGGGGTGAACTTTGCCGGGATACGCCTTCTTCGGGAGCTTGGTCACGTCGTACCGGCGGAGATTTAAGCTCTTCCATTCACCGGACAGTATTTGATCGGTGGTGAGAGTCCCGGTCTCCTCGCGGAGATCGAGACCTTTTTGTGCAAACGTGAGCCCATCTGGTGTGATGCCAATTATGTAGCGGACGGTCTCGGTCTCCAAAAGGAGGCCACGCTTGACGATCTCTGTTGTCGCCGTGTCAGTGGCAGAGGGATTTTTTAAGGCAAGTTCATACGCTTCAGTGGAGGCACCAGTCGCCTTGACAATGGAGGTACCTTCAACCTTCACGAGGCCTTTCTTTCTCAACTGACCGAACCCGATCCTGAACGCCTCATGATTCTGAAGATCGGCAAGGGTTGTTCCCGGCAGGATGTCCTGTAATAGTTGCGTCTCTGGGAGCCCTTTCTGTAAGTAGACTTTTCCCTCCTCCGTGTATACGAACTCCTTGGCAACAATCCGCTCAACCGTAACAAGCCCCCTGTCCTGAGCGAGGTGGGCCCACTGCACCACTGCCTCCGGGGTAGCATCCAGCAGGCCGGCAAGATGCGGGGCATCCGCCTTCTTCTCTTTTTCCAGGGTTGCAAGCAACCGCTTCTCGTTCTGCGTCAGTTCTGCCATGTCACACCCTAATCATATCTGTACATGCGTCCATTTTCTCCCGGAAATCTTTCAGGAACGCCACGACCCGCTCCGCGGTGTCTTTCTTGCACTGACCGCAGGTGATCTCCCCGGCCGTGCATTTCCGCCGTATCTCCGCCAGCTCTGCGTCGTCTGTTACCATGTGGAAGAGGTTGAGGAGGAAGATCGAACATTTGTCCGGCTCGCCACCGAGGCGTTTCTGCTCTTCAAGGGTCATTCTCCCACCGGTGATCCCGCTCATCACCTTCTTTCTCACTGTTACCCCGGGCTCATAGAAAGAGATGATGCTCTCCGGGATGCTCGATGACATCTTCCCGCCGGTAAGACCGGGCATGAAAATGTGGTATGTCGATGAGGGGGTATAGAAGGCAAACCCGCCGTGTGCCCGCTCGATCTCCCTCACGGTCGAAGCAACATCGGTACATTGCGCTCCCTTGATATCGACATGCCCCGCGTACTTCTTTGCATGCGGGAAAGCGTTCCTTACCGCCTCGAGCGCTTCCTCGGGTGCATTTTTAGAGCGGACACTGATATATCCGTCCCGCTCCTCAATGGTGAACATCCTCATCTTGTGGGCGATCCCCCGGGTGAGCCGGATATGCGGGTCCTGGTCAATCCCGACGGGCACCAGCGTTGGCGCCGGTTCGCGGTCGATTTGCGGGTAGAGGATGTCGGCCACCTGCGTGATCACGCTGTCAGCATGGGCGAGATCGGTATCGGCTCCAAACCCGTAAATTGCGGTGAGTTCCGAGAAGTTCACCTTGGTCGCCGCCTCGAAGGCAAGGTCCTTGAGCCGGTCATTCCTGCTCTGGAAATAGGTCTGCCCTTCAAACCCGAGCGCGTAGAGGCAGGAAAGATATTCCTTCCCAAACTCGTCGCATTTATCCCATGAGAGGCCGCGGACCGCATGGGCTTCACGGTCAGCAATGGTAATGTAACCATTTCCACCCTGAAAAACGTGCCAGACGACCTCCTTCATCACCATCAGGTGGCCGAGATGCGGGTGGCCGGATGGCATGAACCCGGTCAGGATATGGAACTGGCGCCGGTTGCGTATTGCATCTGCGATCACCTGGTAATCGCGATGCCCGAGGACTATTCCCCGGCGGATAAAATACGGGACTTCGGGCAGGTTGCCGATTGCATTCGCAATCGGTGAAATGCCGAATTCAGAGAATGTTTTCTCGATCTCAAGCGACGGCTGACTCGACCATGGGTTGATCTCCGGTGACATAAGGTGGGCACGGTTCCTGTGAAGTTTTATGATGCGTAGCGGATCATATGCATTGTATCAGAGTTTTATCCGGGCAAATTCGGTATAATGAATGCCTGCAGTATGTACGCAGCCAAACAACATCTTCTTTTTCACGCTGTGAGAGAGGCGGACTGACCGGGAAATGGTACTCATCGGCATTGCCCCCCCGGTAGCCACGGCATGGACGAGCATCTCCGAGTGGACCTTTGTCCCTGTATACACCCGAAAATGGTGACCGAACTTGTACCCGGTCTTCGGGGTATAGCCATGCGCCCGCAGATCGCTGTACACCAGCACTTTTTCCCCCATCTCCAGGTCTGAAATTGTTGCAATTTCCAGGTATTCATCCCGGGTCACGGGTTTTCCCTCAGAGAGAAGTGCCAGGCATCCTGCCTGCATCAGGTAAAGGGTTTCAAGCGACGACAGCACTAACCGTGTATGGTCAAATCGCATACCGAATGAGCCGACCAGGGAGCCTGATGACCCCGGGATTGTGGATTCGGGAGAGAGAGAGGGTTTTTCCCGCAATGTCATCTCTGTTGTGCCCTGGCGCAATAGTGCCGGGGTGTTCACGGGTTGTTTGCCGGCCTGCAATTCTTCCGTTACGGGGACGCACTTTTTATCATCCGGGACATCCAGGACAGCAGATCTTCCGAATAACGTGCCTTTCAACGGGCCGGGGGTTACGGGAGGTCCAATCTCCGGGAGAGACGGCACCTTGATCTCGTAGTAGGTGAGCTCATTTTCGTCATCAACCACCGCGAGGACGTGCTGTTTTCTCATATGGGCTGATGCTGAAAACTCACGTACCAGAACACCGAAATCGATCATATCACGTTCTGAAAGGACACGGACCATGTACTTTGACTGACCTGTACCAGGCCGTTCACCGCGGCGAAAAACCCTGAAGTCGTGTGGCCCGGTCTGTACTGCATACCCCCTCTCACGGAGGTCCCGGTACACAAGATAACTCCGCAGAAAGTTAGGTTCTGTTGTAAACGCAGACAATAACCGTTCAAAATTAAACCCCGGGATTTCAATACGGTTCCGGTGGATGAGATAGAGCGCCTCAACCGGGGCAAGACGGAGCACTGAGCCATCCTTCTCAGGCCTCCCATACCCGCTCTGCTCGTAGAGCACCCTTGCGTCTTTTCCAAGCCGGACTTCCTTACCGTCGAACTGTGCTTTCACGTTCTGTATAATTACGTTGTATTCCTTTATAAGTGACAACACCGCCGGACGAAGGGTTTCCCTCTGCCTGGAATGCAGACCTCCCTGTTTTTCCGGGGCAGTTTAAATAATCATTTTTATTCCTGCCTGTTTCCGGACTACTAAATTAAACCCTGCTGTTTTGCAGGCCTTCATCTGCGTAATACAATCCCAGGGCATCCATTCCGCAACAGGCTTGCATCCCTCGCGTGAGCTCTATGATTCCCGGGTTGCATGAAGATACCCGAGGAGCCCGAGCGGGGCCTGGCTCGGCACATAATCGATCTGGAAATTGTAATTATGGCTGATATAATCAAGGAACAGGGGGCTGGGAGGCCCGCTGATAGGGGGGAGATGGAGTTCCATTTCTATCCTGCGAATACCCGCAAGGTCATGCGGGTCTATCAGCCACTCTGCCCCTTCACAATCACACTTAAGAAAATCGCAGCCACCCGTCATTCCGATAAGCGTTTTCAATGAAACGGTCTGCATGTTCCTGCTTGCGCCGTCCCAGCTGATGCTTTCAACATTCCCGTTCCCTAACGCACTATGCAGCACGGTGACAGAAACCCCGTTCAAACTGATATTTTTCTGAAGGATTTCCTGGGTAAGGGGTTCAACCGCGAAAACAAAATCAGAATAATATGCCGCCCTGATGCAGAAGGCCCCGACATTTGCACCGATATCAACAACGATATCATCTTGTTTTATATCAGAAAATCGGTACTCAGGGACTTCTAAAATCTGGCGGTACCCGGCAGGTGCGTTCGTAAACCTGATGTTATCCCGTGTAACGGTAACGGGCGGTTCAGGCCCTGCCTCACAAAGATCTTTCATTCTTCCGGTATTCGAACAAGTCGGGGTATCGTCTGCCCTTTTATTACGGATAGAAATATTTTCCTGACCGGGAAGCACAGTTTTAATCTCCTTCCGGTTTTGTTGCCTTTTTTTCCTTAATAAAGGTCCCATTGCGATATTCGAGAAATGCCTGCCGGAGCTCTTCCTGCGTATTCATTACAATCGGACCGCCCCAGGCAACAGGCTCCCGGAGGGGCTTCCCGGTGAAAAGCAGGAATCTGAATGGTCCTTTATGACAAACAGCTTCCACCTGGTCACCATCACCGAAGAGAATGAGATCACGGTTTTCTACGGGAGTCCCGGGAAAACCCCCGAAAATACCTGCCCCGCCGATCACGTAGGCTGCCACGGTATCTCCATATCGTACCGGGCAGGCGAACTCAGCCCCGTTTTCCATGCTGATATCAAAATAGGAAGGGGACGTGATGATATCCTGCACGGGTCCTTTCACCCCATCAAGTTCACCGCAGATGACCTTTACTGACACCCCGGGTGAAGGGGTTGCTGTTGGGACCTTTCGGTCTTTGACCTCCTGGTAACGGGGCCCCATCATTTTATGGGACTTTGGAAGGTTTACCCAGAGCTGGAATCCCCCCATCCGACCATATACCGGCTTTGGCATTTCCTGGTGAATAATCCCCGACCCGGCAGTCATCCATTGGATATCCCCGGCCCCTACAACCCCTGAATTCCCCATGCTATCACCATGTTCAACTTTTCCCTCGAGCATATAGGTAACGGTCTCGATACCACGGTGCGGATGCCAGGGGAACCCCAAAAGATAATCGTCAGGATCGTCGCCGGCACGGAAATCATCAAGCATCAGGAACGGGTCAAAACGTGGGACTTCCCCATAACCGAATGCACGGTGAAGATGTACGCCCGCCCCTTCAATAGTTGCATATGCCCGCAATACCTGTTCCACATGCCTCACCTGTACCATACAGGACAAGGGGATTATTATCCCATGAATTTATGTATTGGGAGAACCGCTGTGGTTTTACCTGAAGGATAATCAGAAAAATGTCCATGATTCCGGGACCTGTTTATTCCCCTCTCCCGTAATGCATCGTGAAAAGCGCAATGTATTCATCGGCATAACAGGTTGAATCGCACCGAATAGTAAATTCAGGGCCGAGTTGTGAATTAAAGAGGTCATTCCACTGGGATCTCAGCATATGGTAATCCGTGCGTACCCCTCTCTTCCGGGTCATAATAGAGACCAGTTCCGTCATCAGAAACGAGTCTACGCAGTCAGTAACCACGTCAACAGGAGCGTCATGGGCATAGACAAAGTCAATGATTCTCCCGTAGGACTGGTACACTGACAACGCAAGTTCCGGTGAAAACAGTTCAGGAATATCGTTGTTTGCGTCGAGTTCAAAGAGCAGGAAATGGTCGATCCGTGGTTTTAACTGGGAAATATTGGCTTTTTTATCTTCAGCCGGCATGTGGTGATAGGCCAGCGAGCTGAGTGCAATATCATAACGGTGGTCTATACGACATGAAAAGTCCTGGATCCTGCAGTTTTCGGTCCTGATAACGGTGTCGGGAAAGGCATCAGTAACAGTTTTTGTTGCAAGGTCTACCATGGCTTCTGAAGGGTCAATCAACAATACTTCCCGTAATTCGTCTATCCTTCCGCTATCCATCAGGTGGGAGAGAAGCCTGACCGTCAGTGAACCATCCCCGCACCCGATATCCATGAATGAGACGGGTGCCGTAAACCTGGGCAGCGTGTGGCCAGCCTGCCGGATAAAGTTCGCACGTGCCTTCATCATGACAGGGACATTTGCAAAGTGAATAAACGGCAGGGGGTCTTCAAATGCCAGGGCAGGCATGATAAGCTGGCCATTGTGTCGTTCCAGGAACCCCAGGAGAAACGTGGAGGAAAACAACCCGTCCTCTTCATTCAATGCCCCTTCCCGAAGCCATTCAACGGCCTGAATAGTATTGCCCATGGCTGCAAGAAAGGTACCGATATAAAAATTAAAGGCGGATTCGAGGTTTTCCCGGATAGTCCCCTCGAAAGAACCCGGGGGGATATTCTCTTTCAAAATGTCGCTGGCATATGCAGCCCATTGTTTTTTTTCGTTTTCTGATAGAAACAGCATAGTTTACACTTGTCCCACGAGATATAGCCCATGTCGCCTGGTATTTTAAACTGCTTTGTCAGGATTCATAAGGATTTGGAAGTGTCACCAGAATTCCGCTCAAACCCGAGACCCTGGGTAATAAAACCGTACCATTTTAAAATACAGGCCGAGAAATAATACAACGAATTCAGGTAACCGGCGTGAAAATACTAATTCTCGGGGCAGGGGCAGTGGGTCTTGGAATCGCTGCAAAACTATCGGACGTGGTTGATGTCACCGCAATAACCAGGGAAGGCCCCGCGAGGACTATTTCAGAACATGGCCTGTCACTGGAGGGAGCACTGGGTACCGGGACATTCCGGTTTCCCTGCTGCAGCAGCCTGCCATCCGGGGAGCATTTTGACTATATCCTGATCGCTACGAAGGCCTATAGTACAAAGGAGTTGTGCGAGTGTTACGACGGGTTGCTCCGGGACACTGAGGTGGTCAGCCTGCAGAACGGACTCGGGTCTGAGGAAATAATTTCCGGTTTCACGAACCGCGTGATTGGTGGTGTCGTGATGACGGGGTTCATACGCACGGGTGAACACGGAGTGCATGTGACGGCCAACGCTGGTGAGACCCTGTTTGGAAGATTTCCGGATGGGACAGACAGCTCAGTTGCAACACTTGCAGAGATTTTTTCAAAGGCAGGGATCCCGGCGAGGAGTGTCGGGAATATTAAAAGCCGCCTGTGGTCAAAGAACCTTATCAGCTGCACATTAAACCCGATTAGTGCGGTGCTCGGGGTCAGGTATGGTAAGCTTACCGTAGATCCAGGCTGGCAGATCATATCAGGGATTACGCGTGAAGTGTTCCAGGTTGCGGGAGCTGAAGGCGTGACCCTCCAGTGGGGAAGCCCGGAGGAGTACCTGGCGTACTTAAAAAATGACCTTATCCCGTAATGGCCACGCATACGTCATCGATGCTGCAGGATATCTCATGCGGGAGAAGGACAGAGGTCGGTTTCATAAACGGGGCCATCACCATGTTTGGGAAAAAACACGGGATTTCAACCCCTTACAATGAATGCCTGACAAACATGGTGCAATTCCGGGAGCTGGAGCATAAGGATATCCTGGTTTGAATTGCCATCTTTTACAGGAAAAAAAGGATACGCCATTTCCATGAAAGGTCATGCGAACATTTTAGCAGTCATTCCGTTTTTAAAATTTTAACACGGTAGCCGCCCATGTAAATCCTATAGCACTCCCGGCGAGGACCACGAGATTCCCCGGCCTCACCCACATCTCTTCCCGTGCCCTGGCAAGCGAAAAGAGGGTATCGACCGACCCCATGTGCCCATATTCCTTCATGGTAATCATAGTCCTGGAAAGGTCAAGACCGAGGCCTGCCATGATATTCCGGGTCAGGCTCTTTTTTACCTGGTTCATGAAAAGGTAATCAATATCCCCGGAAGAGTACCCGCTTTTCCGCAGGGCTTCGTTGATGATATACAGGTAATTTTTCAGGTAAATATGTGAAAAGATCTGGTCAAGACCTTCCGGGTCATCCACGCATAAACAATAGTCCTTCTCATCATGCGGGTTTTTCGTCGGAGGACTCCTGGTCCCACCATGGGGGATTTTAACATGATCAACAAGCGAACCATCGGTGACACTGGCATACGCAAGGAGCCGGTTGCACCCATTGTTTTTTTCGAGCACCGCTGCCGCTGCACCATCCGCAAATGAGAAACCTGAAAGCGAACCGGGATTCTTGTAATTAATGTTCATGGAGAGCTTTTCGCTGCATACAACAAGTGCGTACTCTTTCTCAGGATCACCAAGGAGCAACTCTTTACAGGTATGCAAACCGAGGTTTCCACCATTGCAGCCGTTCCTGATCTCAAAAGAATACGCTTTTTTTGCCCCGATTTTATCCTGTATTTTCGCAGCAGGCGACCAGAACCGGTAATCATAGTAACCAAGACCGCAATATACCAGGATATCGAGCTCCCCTGGATCGATCCCGGCATCATCGATTGCATTATTGGCAGCCCGCACCCCCATATCCGCCGGATGAAGATCAGGCCCCGCGATATGTTTCCTCTCTATCCCGATCTTCTCCAGGAATACAGGTTCCGGGATCCCGGACCGGTGGGCCATTTCATGGCTCGTAAGGATACCATCGGGTATGTAATATCCCATTCCCGAAATGCCGACACTATCACCATGGGACATACCTGGTACAGACACGTATAACCAATTCCTGCAAACACATTATTTTCCGGTGTTAATTATGAGTATTTCCGGGATGCTTCATAATACAACGGGTCCACTACGTTTTCCGGACTTTGGTATTTGAATGAACCAGGGTCCTGCTTGTTTCATGCAGGATTTAATACATCCGGATATTCCTGTGAATCGATCTTCAGATCGCCGAATTTTTATCATGAACAGTTCAGATGTGTTCATGGAAATCAATATCCTCCAGAGTCTGATCACGCTCTTCCAGATGATCTGCGTGATCATCGTTTTTGCATACCTTTTCACCCGGAGCAGGTATTTTCTTGAAGTCCTCGAACACCATCCACATCTCTCAACCCAGCTCCTCCTTATTGTTGTATTCGGGGCCCTGTCGGTGTACGGGACCATCAGCGGGGTTGTCTTATACGGTGCAGTGCTCAATGTCCGTGACCTGGGACCCATTATTGCAGGGCTTACCTGTGGACCCGTTGTAGGGGTTGGAGCAGGGCTTATCGGGGGTATATACCGGATGGCGCAGGGCGGGCCCTACATGTATACGGGATTCGTTGCCCCGGTCCTTGCAGGATTTCTCAGCGGGATAGTCTATGTCGTGAATAAAAAGGAGCTGATTTCCAGCAAATATGCCGTTATTTTTACTATCCTCGTTGAATCGTTAATATCCCTTATTGCGATCGTTGTCGCTACCCCGGCATCACAGGTCGTAATGATCATCACCGTCGTGGCAATCCCGATGATCGCCATTAATGCGGTCGGAGTGTTCATTTTCACGACCATCATCCACAACCTGCTGAACGAGCGGAAGACCCGGCGCGAGAAGGAAAAACTTGAACACGAAATTGCAAGAAAGAACGCTGAACTTGAAATTGCAGCCGACATACAGCGCAGTTTTCTGCCAGAAACAATTCCCCAGATAAAAGGGTATGATATTGCTGCGACCAGTCTTCCTGCAAAAGAGGTGGGAGGGGACTTTTTTGATGTGGTCCCCCTTGAAGTGATCCCGCTTTCCGAAAGCCGTATGGGCATACTTATTGCGGATGTTTCCGGGAAAGGGGTCCCTGCTGCCCTGTTCATGGCACTTTCCAGGGTTATTGTGAGGGTATCATCTACCTGGTTTAAAATTCCTTCAGAAATAATTGCCCATGCCAATGTAATTATTTCAGCTGATTCCAAGACAGGGATGTTTGTCACCTTATTTTACGGGGTCCTCGATGAAAAAGAGAGGAAACTGACTTATGTAAATGCCGGTCACAACCCCCCGATCATTTTCCGGGGCAGCAGCGGAAAGACAGAGGAACTCGAAGCGACAGGTGTCGCGATCGGGATCATGGATGATGCGGAGTATTCACAGGCAGAAGTAGGACTGGAGTCGGGAGATATTATCCTTCTTTACACGGACGGGGTAACAGAGGCAATCAACGAGAAGGAGGAGATGTTTGAAGTTGAACGCCTGATGGATACGATCAAAGGTGTATCTTCAGGTCCGGCAAGTGAGATTATGGAGAATATTATCAGGGCAGTCTTTGCATTCAGCGGGAAGGCACCCCAGTATGACGATATTACCCTGATGGTTGTGAAAGTGCTTTGAAGGCCTGGTGAGTGCCATTTCAGGCGATTACTAATTTTTTGGCTTTACGGATACCCTGGTAAAACCCATCTTAACGGATGTGGGGCGTCCTGAAATTTACTCACGCTCCCGTTGCTCTGCGCCAACTCTATGGTGGTCCCGGTCGGGATAGGGACATTCAACCCATATATTCAGAAACCGTTCAGGGGAACCTTAGCCCATAGAATATCTTACGGTGGCTGGGTAGTGAGGGGGTTTCACCCCCTGAATAAGCAACACCGCTTTTTATACTATAATGCAGGATATCAGCAGAGCCATTTTTTCGTCACATATTGGGAAAACGGGTCCGGTCCCTTTGAATGTATTCCTAAATCCCCTTTCCCATGTCCAGGCGGCATTCGCAATTGTTCCACGATTCAGACTGGCAGCTTTTTCACAGACCCTTTTTATCGATGAACCTCAGGACTGCTACCCGGCGAGTTCCCTGACTTTCGCGATATTTCCCGCATCATCCCGCCGGGCATCAACCGGGGTCTCGCACACAAGGGGAAGACGGGAAAACGGTTCGTGCCGGAGTATCCTCTGGAACCCGTCTTCCCCGATGCTTCCCATCCCTATATGCTCGTGCCGGTCAAGGCCGCTTCCCAGCTCTCCCTTCGAGTCGTTACAGTGGATTACCCGGATTTCCCCGAGCCCGATTATCTCGTCAAACCTCGCCGTTGTCTCTTCAATCGCATCATCGGTCCGGAGGTCATAGCCCGCACCGAAGGCGTGGCAGGTGTCAAAGCAGACCCCGGTACGGCGCCGGTCCACAACACCATCCAGGACGGCACTGATGTCTTCGAAGGTATTACCCACCCCGTTCTTTTCACCTGCCGTATTCTCAAGGAGCAGCATCACGTCATTGGGAGTTTCACCAAGAGCCTGGTTAATTGCCCTCATGACATTCTTCCTGCCTTCCCCTATTGTCATTCCAGGGTGATGACCAAGGTGGGTGACGAGGTACGGGATCCCGAGCTGTCCGCAACGACTGAGTTCTGAGGTAAGTGTTGCAATGGATTTTTCGTAGTGTTCCGGGTTTGGCCCGGCAAGGTTCGGGAGATAGGGCATGTGATCAACCGGGGGAAAAATTGAGGCCTTCTTCAGGGCTCCCCTGAACGCCTGTACATCTTCTTCTGCGAGGTCTTTCCAGGCCCATCCCCGTGGGTTCCTTGAAAAAATCTGGAATGTATCGCAGGAGACCAGCCCAGCCCGCTCTACCGCTTTTGCAATCGATCCTGCGATTGATACGTGTACGCCTACCTTCACCATGTTGTGACTCTCCTCGATGTTTTAAATTATATTCTTGCCGGTTTTTGGTATCTACTCTGCATTCCATGCCCCAAATAGTCCTGGAAGGCTCTTTGCCCACACCTTGATCAGGTCCCAGTCCCGGAAATCTCCGGTGGGGGCTTTCATAAGGGAAATCATGGTTTTCGTCATAAACGAGTGTTGTGCGGGGTCCAGTTTCCCGGCAAACACCTTCATCGCCACCAGGTTAACCGGTACGGCGATTCCTTTGAGCTGTTCCACGAGAGCTGAAGAGGACCCGATCTTCGGGTTCACCGGCGCTAATCCTACCGCAAATGCGGCTACGGGAATATTTTTCAACCCGTTTTTATTCCGTTCGACAAATTTCCGGAGTTCCTCGTCAATATGACCTGTATATACCGGGGCCCCCATAACTGCTGCATCATAACCTTCAAGCGAAGAGATCTCCTTTAATGGGGAAACCCTGACCTGGTGTCCTTCCCCTTCCAGTTCTTTCCCGATAGCCAGCGCAATTTCCCCTGTTGAACCCTTCCTTGTCGCATAGGCAACCAGTATCTGCATAGACAATGTGGTACTCCCGTGGAAAATTAAAAGGTGTCCTTGTTAGAAAAAAACGGATTGTGGGAACCACTTCCCATTTGGGATTTAGTAGTTCCCGCCACCCATCCCGAGCGTCTTCAGCACCGTTGCGGTCCCGGAGGACTCTGTTGGAGTGGCCGGGGAACTGGTGTCGCCAAAACCACCGATAATGTTCACAACACTCTGGCCTGACGGAACGATAATCTTCGTATTCCTTTCAAGACAGGCCTGGGTCACTTCCAGTTGCTTTAATTTCTGTGCATTTTCTATGAAATATTTATTCGCAGCCTCGTTTACGAGCCGGATTGACTCTGCTTTACCTTCCGCTTCCAGGATTGTCGCCTGCCTGATACCTTCAGCCTGCTTGATAGCGGCACGCCGCTGGCCATCGGCATTGGTCTCAGTTGCTGTTGCAAAATCAATTGCGGCAACTTTCTCATTGAGTGCTTTTACCACCTTGTTCATGGTTTCCTGCACGTCGGCTGGCGGCTGGATCTCCTTTAATTCTGCACGGACAATGTCGATACCCCACAATGCCGTCTCTTTTTTAAGCGCTTCTGCGAGGTTATTATTGATGGTGTTTCGTTCACTGTTGGCAGTTTTTAAGGTCATGCCACCGATGATGTTACGGAGCGTTGTACGTGCGAGCGATACTATCTGGTACTCGTAGTTGAACACGTAATACTGGGACGCCTTCACATGCACCTCGTCTTCCTTTACTTTAAAGTAAATCTGTGCATCAACGAAGGCATTCAGGTTATCGCTGGTGATGATCTCCTGCCGGTCAACATTAACGAGCTTTTCTGTGATGTTCACCGAATACAATTTCTGGATACCAGGGATAATCCAGTACAGGCCAGGCCCGCCATACCGCTGGTACTTACCAAGGAACTCGATAAGGACCCGGTGGGTCGGCCGCACGATCCTTACGCCGATAAGGATATATCCAACGATCAATCCCAGAACTACTGCCCATAACCACGAAGTTGTTGTGAGATATACAAGAATTGCCACTACAATTGCACCGGTTATAGCCATTGCGCTGTTACCGGTCAGAGTTTCATTTGCCATGATTATCAGACGAACTATCTGACATCATACTATACTAACTTCCCTGCCACCCGGTCAGGCATGTCCCGGGCAATAGGGTGTACTCATCTTTTTCATGGACGAAATTTCATTCCCGGTCGCAGGATCAGGTATCATGAACACTGGCCGGATTATTTCTTCAAAGAAGATATTATACATTAAGGAACAGACAAAAAAGGAGATAATATGAGACAATTGACAGGCAAAATGAGCGGGTATACCGCATGTATCGTACTTGCCCTCCTCCTGGTAGCAACGATACCGGTATCCGCTGCAGAGAATGGTACACCCGTGATGATGTCCAACCAGAATATGGAGGCCATCAAGGCCTATAACAACGGTTCCGATCTTGCTTCGCAGGGAAAATTCCAGGATGCCCTTGTTGAAACTGAAAACGCACTGGCGATACAGCCGAATTTTACCCTGGCTCTGACACAAAAAGCAGGAATACTCAATGTCATGGGAAAATACCAGGACGCCCTTGATGCAACCAATTCTGCGATTGCAGGAAACCCCGCAATCAGTGAGGCGTGGGCCAACCGGGCAGACGCCCAGGTCCACCTTGGGAAGTACAAGGACGCGATAGATTCTGCGGACCGTGCACTTGCGATTGACCCCACCCTCGAAGGGGCGAAGACCACCAGGCTGGTGGCGACAAAAATGCTCGAGAACAGCGCAACAGCAACACCTGTACCAACAACAAAAGCTCCTGCATCCCTGGTACCGGTGATTGGTGCTCTTGCCGTTGCCGGTTGTGTTGCAGGTTATCGGAAATTCAGAAATTAAACCTGAATTAAACTCTTTTTTTTAAAAAAAAAGATAATCGATATCCGGATATCCCGGACACAGGTTTACAATAGCTTGATCTTTTTTACCAGGTCTTCCGCTTTATCCTTCCCTATCAGCAACCCGGCCGAAATCCCGACCCATTTCGCGAGCTCGTCGATATGCTGCTTCTCCAGGTTGTCAAACTGGAGACTATTAAGGTGTGCCTGTGTCTGCCGCTCCAGAAATTTCTTTGAGGCCGGTCCGAGGTACACAGTTGTTTCTTTTAATACGTTTTCTGACAGCTGGCTCATACCAACCCTCACGGCTTGTTTTCGTCATCTGACATCAATATTTTCAGGCTGGTAACCATTCTCGAGAATGAATTAGCGAGTTCCCCAATTTCATCGTCCCTCTGAACATCCACCATCGCTGTCATATCGCCCATGCTGATCTTTTCGGCTGTATTATTCAGCTTCCTGATATCCCGGATCATTGTCCTTGAGAAATAAAAGATAATGAGTCCGGCAATAAGTGCTGAAAGGCCCATTATCAGGTAAATTGTGTAACCAATGAAATCCTGCTTTGCTATTACCTTGTCTGCGGTCATATCGACACCAAGCACTGCCACCGTCTCACCGGCAGAGTTGCGGATTGGTGCATATCCGGACATGAATGTACCCCACTTGTCCGTGTAGAAGTCTTTTGAGGCCACCGGGCTTTTCATCGCCTCAAAAATGGTGCTGGTCTCCCCTGTTGTGTAACTCTCCCCTATATGTGCAGCATCTGGATCTGTTCCATAGATATCATCCACGACAAAAACAATGCCGTTTCCGGTGTCTTTCATGATATAGGCATTCGTAATTTCATTACTATTCGCCCGCATCGCCACCAGCTGGTCCCTTATCGCGATAAAGTGGGTAGTGTTTTCCTCCCCGGGCTTAAGTATAATGACCGTGTCCCCGTTGACCTGTGTCGCCATTATGCCGGCAACTTGTGAAAGTTCATCCTGGACAGATTCCTTTAAGGCAGACTTCGTTGCCCCGTACGTATAAAAAAACGTGAGACCCGAAATCAGGAGGATCAGGATGACAAACGATGCTGTTAATTTTGTCTGGAGGCTGTGACGTGCCGAAACCAATTCAATTCACCTTCCCTGGTAGGGAGTTATACCCATGTAGCCCGGTATTCCTGGGATATGAACACTGCGATCTTTCCTTTTAAGAACTGATCGAAAAGGATCAGGGCACCTAAACTGTCACCATTTCTACCCGGATTATTATACATATGATGCACCAGAACTCAATCAGGCCTTAAAAAATTACCTGAAATTTGATCTGTGCAAAATAGCAACGTATCATGCCGGGGAATTGATAACAACCAACTTACGCTGAACATGTATGAGGACCAATAGTTTGTCCTACTCCAGCACAATTTCAATCCTCTTTACCGTTAATAACGATGGATACTATCCCTTTGTCATTCACTGCACAAAAAGTAATTACTTTAGGTGAGTAGTCAGTAAACGCAACACAATTTATTCAAACTTAAAATTCAAATAAAAGATAAGGCCTTAATTAAGAAATCAAGGACGCTCTTGGGGGCTTTGCCCCGCCGCTAAGGCAACCCCCAATGAGATAGTTCCCAGACGGGTAAATTTTCTGAAATGAACGTATTATTAGTAACTGAATGGATTCCTCTGTTTCTTGGATCAACCGAACTGTATCCGGATGGTTCCAGATGATGAATCATCTTAACCATTTTTGCGATACATTCCCTTTGGCACGCTAATCTCGAAACATGCACCTTTTCCTGGTTCCCCTCTCTCCAAAATGGTAATACCTGTAAGAGAGAGGATCTCACGAACAAGGAACAGCCCGAGACCGGTATTTTTTCCAAAACCTCTTTCAAAGATCTCCTCTTTCTCTTCAGGAGGAATACCGATCCCGTTGTCCTCCCACGTGATTTTCAGGCCCTGGTCTGAGTGACTGGACGATACCCTGATTTTTGTGACATGTTCCCCATGTCGCATCGAATTGTCGAGAAGATTGAAAAACACTTTTCCGAGCATCGGGTCTGCGTACACTTCAATTCCATGCACGAATGAATCCAGTATAATCGTTGCCGGTATCTCTGTACGGGGTAATATCTGATCCAGATCCTGCCACCCCGGTTCCTGGCTGCCAAGGGCCTGGTAGACTTTCGTGAACGCTATCTGGGATTGGATCGCCTTAATTGCAGATTCTATTTTTCCGAGGTACTCTTTCAAGGAAGGATCGTTGTATTTCTTTTGTACGATTGCAAGATACCCGAGGATTACTGAAGCCTTGTTATTGATATCGTGCCTGGTGATGCTGCCGAGAAGACCAAGCTGCTGGTTTGCCTTCCGGAGGGCATCCTCCGCATGTTTTCGTTCCGTGATCTCGCGGCTTACACCACGGAATCCAGAAAGTGAACCCTCGGGACCAATAATCGGACTCGCACTGATCTCCAGCCAGACCATGGTCCCGTCCTTCCTCTGCATTTCAACTTCAAAAAAAGTCACATTACCAATTGTCCCCGATTTTGCTTCCTCAAAACGTTGTGCAAGCCTTTTCTTCACCATCGCTGCGGACTCTTCGGTAATGATTTCCAGGAGGGACCGGCCGAGAATCTCGTTATTGGAAAAACCGGTGATTTTTTCCTGTGTAGGGCTGACATAGGTGAAACGGAGATCAACCGTGGTCTGCCAGACAATATCATGGATATTATGAAGAAGGTCACGGTATTTCGCCTCGCTTTCCCGTAGTGCCTCCTCTGCCTGCATGCGTTCGGTCATGTCATGTGCACGGGTGAGGAGGAATTCCCCACTCCCGATGGTTATGAACTTCATCGTGAAAAGGACCGTCCGATGCTCACCGTTCCGTAACCGGAATAGCAAATCTTTCTCAAAAATGTCCCGGCGTAATGTAAGAGCTGACACAATCTCGTCCCGTTGTGCAGGGTCCACCCACAAATTCAGTTCCTTCGTCGTCCTTCCAATCAGCTCTTCCGGTGTATACCCGGACCAGCTCGAAAAGGCGGGGTTTGCATTGAGGATTTTTCCGGTTTCAATGTCCGTTATCGCAACAGGATCCGGGTTGAAGTTGAATGCAGCAGAGAACCGCTCCTCGGACTGGATTAACCGCTCCTCAGCCCGCTTACGGTCAGTGATATCTATGCAGACGCCCTCATAATTGAGTACGTTCACGTTCTCATCATGAACCGCACGGGCTGATACTGTCACCCAGAACGGGGTTTTATCCCATTTTTGCACAGGAAATTCCCGGAATTCCATGATACCTGTCTCCTTGAGGGTTTCAACCACGTTCCTACGGTCTACCTGGTTCGAGTACAGGTCCCGCCCGACATTTACACCGGTATGGATCATGGTTTCGGCATCGGCAAACCCATACATCCGGGCAAAAGTGTTGTTTGCATTAATCAATGTACCATCGCGGGCAGTCTCAAAAATACCGACCAGGGCATTCTCAACGAGATTACGGTGCTTTAATTCGGATTGCCTGAGCGCTTCTTCCATCTGCTTCCATTCAGTAATATCCCGGCCGACAGACTGGTATTCCTTCAGGCGGCCATCCGGATGAAATAGAGCACGGTCAACCCAGCGCTGCCACCGGGTTGTGCCATCAGGCATGATTATCCGTTGATCGATGGTTACCAGGGGATGATCAGGTGAGAGGGAGGCAATGCATAGGGACACCCGTTTCTGGTCATCAGGATGTATCGCAGGCCGGAACCGTGAGCCTATAACGTTCTTCCGGTTTAAGCCAAAGTACTGGCAATATGCCTCATTTACAAAAATGTGGGTACCGTCCGGGAGGAACCGGCAGATGAACTCAGTCTGGTCCTCGACAACATGCCGGTACCGTAACTCACTCTCTGCAAGCGCCTCCTCAGCTCTCTTTCGGTGAGTAATATCAAGCGCGGTAAATGTGACACCAACGGAAAAGTTGGACGGTTCGATCGGTGTCGATGAAAGAAGAACATTAATGATCGTTCCGTCCTTCTTCCGGAACCTGGTCTCGACCGAGCCATGTCCTTTCGATGCTATCTGGTCATATTTCTCCTGCCCGACATAATCATAGTCCTCCTGTGCCGGGTAGAGGAAACGTGCCGGTTTGCCGATGAGTTCTTCCGTAGTATACCCGGTTATCTGGCAGAACTGATCATTGACATTCTGCATCACCCTGTTGATGGCGACACCGATACCGACCGGTGCAACGTGTATAATGCTGCTGAGGTACGATTCACTCTCCGCAAGCGCCTTTTCAGCCTGTTTTAATTTTGTGATGTCACGGGAAACACCAAGGACTGATCGTACCGACCCGTCACCCGCATATTCAGGGGTGAGTTTCAGGTCAAGGAAGACAGTCCCTTCAGCACTCTCCCAGGCAAACTGGAACTGGACACCCTTCCCGGTTTCAAAGACCTGCAGAATCCTTTCTTCCCAGATGCGTGAGAGAGACTCGTCATATCCCGCTTCTTTGTGGGTTTTCCCGATAACGTCCTGTTCAGTCAGTCCGGATACCCGCAATGCAGCCGGGTTCATATAGAGGTGGCGGCACGCCCGGTCGTACCGCATGATGTAGTCCTCGCTGTCTTCGGCAAGTGTCCGGTATTTCTCCTCGCTTTCCCTCAGGGCCTGTTCTGTCGTCCTGCGATGGGTGATGTCACTGATTATGCCGATTGCACCGGAAATATTTCCGGCAGCATCATAGTGGGGCGAATAGATGCCTTTTACCCAGCCACTCTTCCCTGTTTCGGGGAATTGGAAGGGGAAGTCCAGGGATTCACCTGAAATTCCGGATAATGCCTGCTCCAGCAGGCGGGCAACGCCGGTCTCTATAAGAAACGGAAATTGTTCGAGGGTATTCCTGCCGAGAACTGTCGCTGCAGGAATACCGGTCAGATCCTCCATGAATTTGTTCCAGAGGACGATATGCAGTTCCTGGTCATAGACGACGATCCCTTCCCTGGCATAGGATATCACCTCACGGCTGAATTTTTCAGCTTCCCGCTTTCCGATTGCCTGCCTGATTTTATGCACAAGTTCCGCGAACTGGGCATCCGGTTCTCCGCCTTTCTGGAGATAGAAATCAGCTCCCTCGTTTAATGCCTGGATAACGACCTCTTCCCGGCCGCGGCCGGTAAAGATAATAAATGGTATCGTATTGCCTGATGCACGGACACGTTTTAAGAATTCGATTCCATTCATTCCCGGCATCTCGTAATCTGAAACGATTGCCTGGTACTGTTCATGCTGGAGGTGGTCCAGCGCTTCAGATGCTGAACCAATAGGTATAACATAAAAATCTCCGGTCTCCTCCAGGAACAGTTTACCGATATCAAGAAGGCTCTGCTCGTCATCGACATACATTACCCGGAGCATACGTGACCCGACCGCCTTCCTATACTGAAAATATTCGGTCAGGTATTATTAATAACGCATTGATATAGTTGGCAGATTGATCTGGTAGTTCCAACCAGGTCAATATTCAGATGTACCCAAAAAAACCAGATATCGATATTAAATCTGGGATTTTTTACATCGGCTTATCAGAGTGCTATTTAAAAAAGAAATTAACCAGAAAATAATGGAGTAGAATCTATATTACTTATCAGCAACGCCCCGGCCGGGATTTAGCTATTCTGGGTTTCCTTGCAATTGTTCAATGTTCATCAATCAAATGGCTTATCGTATGGAGCACAAACGGTTTAATGTCAACGAGAGCGTCGCAGCAATAAAATCAACACCACTGCAAATACAGGGATCCAAAACGGAATCGGCACATCAAGGGACTTATCTCTATTGCGCTCTACGATCTCTTTCCATCTCTGCCAATCTTGGTATTTTTTTTCCGTTTCCTTTATTTCTGCATCATGCCCGGGCCAACTTGTGTAAACGAGTAGCTTCTCGCTCTCAATATTTGGCAGTTCTTCTATCGCTAGATCTCTCTTTTTTCCCTGTTCCATATTTGCTGGATCCGAGGAGTGCGGGTCGACACTCAGCATGGCCAAAGGACTATCAATCTCTTCAGCCTTGTTGAAACATTGGATGGCCACCTCATAATTACCTGCTTTAGAGGCTGCTTTGCCCTCGTTCACCCAATCAGCAGCAGTATACTGTGATTTTGGTTTTTCCTGAAGGATATTCGGGAAATTCACCGCGGTAATTGGCGTAAAGGAAGATAATTCCAACATTGAAGCGGAAACCGCTGGCATGATGAACAGTAGTATGCAGATAAGTAAAAAAATGAATCCTATCCGTCGAGTTTCCATAATTATACTTTTTTCATCTAGGCCTTATACTTTTTGCAATCACGACGGCCTATCGATGTTCATTGTGGATCGCCTGTCAATCTGCTACGATAGACCATTTCGGAATGAGAAACCATACCAATTGGGCTATTGAGAGAACCCTCAAATATAGTTGAAAAATAAATTGGTTGCAGAGATCGCTCGGTATTTACAATTTATCCAAAAACGAATCTACCAGAATATAAGGGCATCCAATAAGATCCAGGAACCACCAGTATTCAGAAATCCGGATGACTGCACAGTTCATCGGCAAAGCCTGACATAATTAGCTTAAAAAACGGGCTGATGGGGAAGTAAAAGTTAATGTGTTATTGCAACAGCAACATCTGGCATCCCTCTGATGAACCAGGTCCTGCAGCTTCGCGAATTCCGGGATAACTATCTGCTCCACGGAATCAGGGAATCAGTTCATGACTGCGTTAATGTATGCAATTACACATTCGATCCTGCAGTGGCAATATTTATTGACCCACCTCCTCCGACAAAACCTCCAATGCAGGTTATTCTGACGCCACTTCCAGGGATACTCACTCCATAAAGGAGGAGTTTTTGCCAAATCTTCATATCCTGATATTATCAGTGATATTAGCCGATCTTATCGTAATCACGCTCATTGTAATGGCCTATGTATTTCCCTGTTTTATGAACTGCTGGTAATTATTCGAAGAGTTTAGACCTTCAGGTAGACGACCGGCGTCTTGAGTGCTGTAGGTTGTTATTACCGTAACCCTCTCGCCCTTATTGTTGCCGGGGGCATGGTACCTACAAAACTGGCCTTCCGGGCCGGAAGCGTCCTGTTTATTGTCAGCCAGGTCCACTTACCGGTCATTTACTGCCATGGGAATGCCCGAACCACCGAATTCCCGGTCAGTATACGCCAATAATTGATAATCCCCTGATTTTTTGGGTTCTAAAAGCCATATTATGTAGAAGCAGAAATCATGTTGTCAGAAACAGAGGTGTACTGATACAAATATTTTTACTGAGTAATCAATGTCTTCACTATAATGATAACAAAGGTATTTCCTTTCATACAGGTATTCCGTTCCCTAGGGGAAGAACGAAAGATAGAACAGGTCTACAATAATCGATGCTAGACCAATAATGATCCCGATAACCCCGATGATTGCCGCCTTGGTTTTTTTGTTCTCGGACTTATAAAGGACAATCACCCCAAAGACAATGGCAAGTGCCCCGCAGATATAGGGGTACCGGAACCAGGCTATAGCCCCTAAAAGTATACTCCCGATACCCAGAGCTAACAGCTGATTGTTAAGAGAAGCTATTGTCGTGGCCGCCGCGGCCGGCTGCATAATGGCTGGTTGTCGTGAATCATACTCAACTTGAGCAGGTGATGTAGACGCAACAGTTTTTAATGGAACCTCCGTGGGTGGTTGATTTTGTGCCTGTTGGGCTTTCCGGAGAGGTTTCCCGCATTCTCTGCAGAAATTATTCGTATCTGGATTTTGGGTCCCACATTTGCCGCAAAACATATCATTTCTCAAATGTCTGATAGTATTTGAGTTAATATAAATTTAGTGATCCCCCGGGGATATCTATTGTTTTCATTTATTAAGTCAAAATGGGTAAGTGCACACCGCAGCAAACTGTGGGGTATTCGGATAAAATAAACAATTAATCCACTTCCAATCTTGACATTAGCGAGTTCGGGTCTGGGTAGTTCCTGATAATCGACAAATCCAATACCTAGGCTTTTATACAGCGAATGGCTAATTTTCATCATATCCCTATAAAGGAGATGACTGTCTTGCCATTCTGTGGGAAATGTGGAAATGAATTATTACCAGATGAAAAATTCTGTGGAGTTTGTGGCACAAGTATTTCGGAGAGTGGAGGGACACTTGTTTCACCTCCTACTGGAGTCACTCAGCCTCCTGTGATCGGGACTGCAACATCGGTTGAATCTGTTATTAACCGTCAATCAGCAGGTACACCGGGACCCGGTAAAAGGTCACGAAATTTTTTAATTCCGATCATTATTGCGATTATTATTATTGGGGTTATCGCGGCAGTTTTACTTGTAGGTATTCCCGGCATGTCAAAAACCAGCGCCGGAAAACCTGGAAATACTCCAACAGGTGGATCTGTAATTTCTCACGCATTTGAAGGTGACTGGCAGGTCATGAATGCCGCAGAATCTGGGTCTGTTCAGGCATTCAGGATCACTATTCTTCCGGATAACACTGTTACAGCATCATTCCCTATGTTGCAGAGTGAAAAAATTTCAGGTTCACTGTCAGATGGCGGATCAACTTTGAAAGGCACGTATTCTGATAATGTCTCAGGGGAAACAGGAACGTTCACAATCGTCCTGTCAGATAACAACCATTTCAGCGGGACCTGGCAGTCACATGGACATAGTTATTCAATAACAGGGGAGAAAGGTCCCCAGGTTTTACAAACAGGGATCTCTACTTTGGGAACTACACCTATTTCCCAAACGTCCGCAACCCAAGCAACCGGAACCCGGACCACAACTATCAAGGCAGACTTCACTGTTGATACAAATTCTGGATCCATTCCCCTTACCGTATCCTTCACTGATTTATCAACAGGCTCACCCGACCAGTGGTTTTGGGATTTCGGCGATGGTACGCACTCAACAGAGAAGAGCCCGGTACATACGTTTAAAACAGAGGGTAGCTTTACCGTGACCCTAAACATTGACAAGAATGGTCAGACCTCATCAAAGTCACAGGGGATTACGGCGTCATCACTTCCGCTTACGGCAAATTTCGTTGCCGATCAAACGTCAGGGACTGCACCACTTACGGTTACATTTACTGATACATCCAGAGGGTCCCCGACAACATGGATATGGCAGTTTGGAAACGGTCAGATTTCGTATGAAAGAAACCCTGAAATGACATACCAGGGATCTGGTACCTACACGGTCCAGTTGACCGTGGAAAAAAGCGGAATCCAGAGTAAAAAGAGCGAGATCGTTAATGTGTATTCCCCATCTCCAATCACAACCATTGTGACAACTACAGCTCTAATAACCTCGGCTGTCACATCAGAATTCTACAATGGGAACATCTACGCTGTTTACAACAACCCGACAAAACCAACAGTTGTCACCTTCGGGACACCCGTTAAAATCATCTCCATAACGAATTACCATTGGAATAATGGTAAGGGGGCCTCACCTGGTAAAATCGCCCTGAAGCATTCTGATGGAACGCTCTATGGTTGGTGGTCAGCTTCCGGTCAACCGGGATCGGGAGGAGTCTCAAATGCCTACTGGTTAGTGAACCCTTCTGTAACTGCTAAGGCAGGAACTTACACAGTCCTTGACTCTGATCCATCCACATGGGCACAAAATTCCCAGTCTGGCAACGCCGGAATGACGAGGATTGTCTATCAGCAAGTTTGAAGGTCGTGACGATTAAAATAATCACACAGATTTGGCGCCAGAAACAACCGGTACTATAAGGATCGCCAACTTGGAGTGGCCGGTTCTTTCTAAATTTTTCTTGACTGCTGTAATCATTCTTAGACACCCTGGCGATCCAGAAGTAATTAAGAAAAGGCCAATCTCGAAGCGACCAATTCCAAATTTTTCACTCATGGGAGGAAATTAATAAAGTTATAGAGTCTTCTATCGGTATCCCTCGTTTTTTTTCTGTCCTTTGACAACTGACTGCTGTCTTGATTATGTGCAAGTTCTGTGAACTGTGCCTTGAGTTCACGACCTTTCTGGAGATAAAAGTCTGCATCGTTGTCGATCGCTACAGTGTATTATTTAAAAAAATTACACCGCCATCACAAGTCCGAGCTCGTGAAGTACCGCCTCTCCAAATTCCTTTGTACCGGCAGATCCTCCAAGGTCCCGGGTCTTTATCCCCCTTGAAAATACCGTTTGGATCGCACACTCAATAGCATCCGACCCTGGAATATCCCCGGCATGCCGGAGCAGGAGCGCTGCACTCCGCAATGCTGCAACGGGGTTTGCCAGATTCCGGCCCGCAATATCAGGAGCACTTCCGTGGACCGGTTCAAAAAATGCGTGGCGTTCCCCGATGTTGGCACTCGGCAGCATACCAAGGCCGCCAACGAGGTACGCAGCAACATCCGACAGGATGTCCCCGAACATGTTCGTCGTCACGATAACATGGTACGATGTCGGGTGGATAAGCACATCCAGGCATAACGCATCAATGAGCCGGTCATTGCAATTCACCCCGGCAACCGACGCTTCGTGGAGGCATATGTCCCTGAAGAATACGTCCGATTTCATCACGTTGGCCTTGTGGCCGATGGTCAGGGTCCTTCTCCCCGCAAGGTTGCAGGCAAACCGGGCGATACGCTCACATTCATGGCGGGTCAGGACCCGGAGCGTCGTCGCACTGTCTACCCCCACCTCTTCGATCCCCGAGTAAAGACCTTCGATGTTCTCCCGCACAATGGTGATGTCAAACCCGTCGCCCTTCACCGGACGAACATTGGCAAAGAGGTCGAGATCTTTTCGTATCCGAAGCAGCACGCTGCGGTAATCGGGAGCAGAAGGTGTTGTTATCGCACCAAACAGGATGGCATCTGCCGATTTGAGCAATTCAAAGTCATCATCACTCATCGCCTCGCCCGTCCGCTCCCACCGTTCGTACCCGACTTCCACCGGGAATAATTCATACTCGGGGTGGAGCAGGGATAGCACATCCCTTGCAACGGGAATTACTTCCTTCCCGATACCATCCCCGCATACGATTGCAACACTTCTGACCTTCGCCATTATTCAGACCTCCAGCCGGTTACGAGGCCGTCGATAGCCTTAAGAATATCACGCGGCGTTGCACCCCAGTGGACAACCGCCCCGAATTTTCCATTGTACCTTCCAATCCCGCCCCGTTCCTTCTGGCAGCACCGGGTGATGAACGGTTCTTCCGTGACGGTCCCGATTGGACAGATGTCGATCAGGGTAAAATCATCCCCGTAACATTCCTGGTATATCCCGGAACTGGCCCTGCAGCCTGCAATCGTTTCACCACCAACCATCGGGTCTGCATCAAGAGTCCTCGGGAAACCTGCCGCCCTGCAGGGGTGGACCTCGGCACCGGTCTGTGAAATATCTGTGACATGGTGCACGAACAGGATATCCAGTTCCCCGAACAGCCCGATTGCCTCCATTTCCTTTACCCGGTCTGACAGGACAGGGAGCGGGGGTTTCACATCGTAGACATGAACGGTCAGCAGTATTGCAGGGTCAGGATCAAGCACGAATGTCACGTGCTCGTCATGTCCGGAGAAGATAGTACAGCGTCGCCCTGATTCCATCCCAAGCCGGATGAGCCCGGCCCGGTTGGCGATATTGACCCGTTCCGGGTACCAGGTAACATCATCCGCGGACGCTATCACTTCCTCGGCGATCACCTTCCTCATCAGCCCTTTTTCGGCGGGATCGGTTGTCACCCGGACGATCTCATGGCCGGTACCGGTCTTGTGGATAAGGTACTGCGAGAGAAAATACACACACCTCCCGCAGGGTTCCGTATCCGCATAGCCAATGTCTTTGTATTCCCGTGGGAAGATCATGGCTTCTTTGACCTCCAGAGGGGAACAAGCCCCCCTGCAAGAAGGATCTCCTTCATCCTTGCAGACAGGGGCCGGATTGGAGCACTTGAGCCACCGCAGGAAACAACCCCCTTGTCAAGGTCAATTATCACCTCGTCGCCTTCGGCACACTGGCATTCCCCTTCAACAACCGGGAGTCCCACGTTTATGGCGTTACGGAAGAATATCCGGGAGAAGGAGGGAGCGACAACAGCCTGCAGCCCTGCTTCTTTCAGGGCAACGGCGGCCTGTTCGCGTGAAGACCCGCACCCAAAATTCCTGCCTGCAACAATGACCGATCCTTTGAGCCTGGCCCCGAGCGCCGGATCGAGGTCTTCGAATACGTGTTCGACCCAGACCGTCCGGTCTTTTGTCCGGAGATACCGGCCTGCGATGATGACGTCGGTGTCGATATCGGGCCCAAGGCAGATTGCCTTCCCTTCAATGTGCATGATGCACCTCCGGGACTGTCAGGACGCCGGTAAGGGCGCTCGCTGCCGCCGTTGCAACCGAGGCGAGATACACGCTGCCACCAATACCCATCCGGTTCGTAAAATTACGGTTTGCCGTCGAGAGGCAGACTTCACCTTCCCCGATGACCCCCATGTGTGCCCCGAGGCAGGGACCGCAACCGGGTGTGCCGATCGTGCAGCCTGACGCAATAATGGTCGAGAGGACGCCCGTATCGGCTGCTTTGCGGAGGACTTCTGCCGAGGATGGGATTACGATGGTCCTCACGTTTACCTTCTTACCCCGGACGATTGACGCAAAACGCTGCAAGTCTTCAAAACGCCCGTTTGTACAGGTACCTACGAAGACCTGGTCAAGGGGCAGGCCTTCAAGCGATTCAACGGGTCTTGCCGAATCGACCCGTGGCGGCACGGCGACCACGGGGACAAGGTCTGACAAGTCAATCGTAAGCTCTTTTCCATACGAGCAGTCCTCAGGTACCTGGCTTTCCACCGGGTGGCCGAACTGCAGGAGGTACTGGCAGGTCACGTCATCGGCGTAAAAGAGGCCGGTTTTTGCACCGGCTTCCGTAGAAAGATTTGAAATGGTGAGCCTGCCTTCCATGGAGAGCGATTTCGTCCCGTCGCCGACATACTCTAATGCCTGGTAGGACGCTCCCTCCATGCCGAGCTGGGAAATAACTGTAAGGGCCAGGTCCTTCGCCTCAACCGGATAGCTCAATGTCCCTGACAGGCGGATACCGATTGTTTCGGGAACACGGAACCACGTAGAACCCGACGCCCAGATGGCAGCCATATCGGTCGCTCCTACACCCGTTGCAAACGCACCGAATGCACCAAGGGTGCAGGTGTGGGAATCGGCCCCGACCACGACCTCCCCGGGAATTACCTCTCCTTCACCCATCAGCTGGTGACAGACACCGCCCCCGATATCGGAGAAATGGATCCCGTGTGACCTGGCAAAATCCCGTAACTCTTTCTGGAGAAATGCAGTAGTGCTGTTGTTTGCCGGGACGATGTGGTCGAAGAGGATATACAGTCGTTCCGGGAACGCCGGGCCGGGGCAACCCATCTCCTTCCAGGCTTCGAGGGTGAGTACACCGGTACCGTCATGCACGTATGCCCGGTCAACCTGTACATCGACATAGTCCCCGGCCGCTGCGCCGAGGATCCGTTCGGAAAGCGTCCTCATGCCAGTGACCCCTCTCCCTGGACCCTCGTTATCAGTTCAAGAAGGCGTTCGGGAGTGACCACCGTTTTGTGCTCCCCTTCAGTTTTCACGAGTTCAAGAACACGGCATACCTGGCCTTTCGAAAGCTTGAACCCGAGTGCGGACACCACGTATTCGAGCGCTTTCGACCCGGTATGTTTCCCGAGAATGAATTTTCGCTCGCCGCCGACCATTTCCGGGGAGAAATATTCGTACGTCTGTGGGTCCTGGAGAATTGCAGCGATGTGGATGCCACTCTCGTGGGAAAATGCATGGGCACCCACGACCGGCTGGGTCCTTGCTACGGGAATATTAGATGCCTTTTCAACCAGTTTAGAGAGCTTTTGCAGGTGGGTCAGGTCATATCGTTCTACCCCTGCTTTCATGCGGAGGGCCACGAGGACAGACTCAAGGGGAGCGTTCCCCGCCCGTTCGCCAATGCCATTGACCGTTGTATGGAGCTGGAACGCCCCGGCCTCTGCTGCGGTAATCGTGTTCGCCGCAGCGAAACCCATGTCATTATGGCAGTGTGCACAGACCGGGACACGCACGGTTGATACGAGGTCCCCCATTACTTCGTACATCTCAAGCGGGGTGAGGCACCCGACCGTATCCGCAAAAGACAGGAGGTGGGCACCGTGGTCTTCACCCTGGCGGAATACTTCCTTTAAGAAACCACGGTCAGTACGGGAGGCATCTTCAGCAGCAAACCGTACTGCAATCCCATGATCGTGGACGAATTCAACGATACCAAGTGCCGCCGCAAGGACTTCCTCCCTGGGTTTTTTGTATTTATGCCTGATATGGAGGTCAGATGTCGCGATAAATATGCTGACCAGGTCAACACCGCAATCTATCGCACACTCGGCGTCCTCTTTTCGTGCCCTTGCAAGGCAACAGACCCGTGCATCAAGGCCCATTGCGGCGATCTCGGTCACGCACTTTTTCTCATCCGCCGACACGATGGGAAACCCGGCCTCGATTACTTCGACCCCGACATCATCGAGAACGCGGGCAATCGACTTCTTTTCATCGCAGGTGAACGACACACCCGGCGTCTGTTCTCCATCCCGGAGCGTCACATCGCAGATTTCAACATTCCACGGTTTCATGGTGTCTCCCTTCCGGACAGTTTCCTTCAATAATCACAACTATCGGCGATTCCCGGCGGACGAGGGTTTCCCGGAGGCGGGCTTCATCATCAGCCCGGCAGGTTACCGGGTCAGCCCAGGCAATATAGGGGAGGATGTCGTAGGCCTGCTGCCCCCCGGTCATGCCCATGCAGTTGTTTTTCATTATTATGCACAGCAATGGCGTTTTTTTCTCAAACACGTCGATCAATGCAGGGAGCCCGGAATGAAGCAGTGCATAATCTCCGGTGAGCGCAACGCCCGTGCTTTTCGCAGCCACCGCGATTGAAGACCCCATGCCATAGCTGACAAGGCTGGTTTTATACGGCGGGTTCATGCAGAGGACGCAGCACCCTGCATCACAGGTGACCAAAATCCCCCGTTCGTCCAAGATCTTAATTGCCAGGATAAAGGGGCAGTCTTTACAGAATGATCGGTAAAAACCGCGGTCTTCCCTTCGCTCTGGTTCCGTACATACCGGGGGTACCATTCCCCGGTGTTCCATGACAAACGGCCTCCCAAGTTCTTTTATTTCTTTTAAGCTGCCGATGCCGGCCGTTGGAGGGTATATGGTAATTATACGGGATATCGCGCCGGGATGGGCGGGTTTATACCCGGCTCCTGCAGCACCAACAAGGGCAGTTGTCCCGTTCATCCGGTTCAATGGCGATTTTTCAGACCACTCGCACATTGGTCCGAGCATGTTTCTCGCCCGTTCAACCCTCCCTTTCATGGTGAGCTGTAACGGGGCAACCTCCCCGGTTTTTCCCTTTCTTTCGGTGTTCCCGGGTGTTACTTCTGCTTCGAGAAGGTCCGGGGTAACGCGGAGGATCACGATTCTTGAAAATGATTCCGACGCCCTGAATGCCTCTTCCACGGCTTCGTGGATGTTATCCGGGCCGGGTTCTATTACCGGTACCTCGGCGAGTTCCCCGTAATATCTCGAGTCCTGGGCATTCTGGGAGCCCTCAGCTGCCGGGTCATCCCCTGCTACAATGACCACACCTGCGAGTAATCCCTGGGTAGTCGCCTCGACAAACGGGTCTGCACAGGCATTCAGCCCGACATTTTTGAGAATTACTGCGGCTCTCCTGCCGGAAAGCGAATCGCCCAGGGCATATTCTACTGCCACCTTCTCGTTGATGACCGATTCTGCACCTGTTTTTTGAAGCACCCCGCTGACTGGAAAACCGGGCACTCCATAAAACCGGTCTGCGGCAGCCAGGAGTGCCTTCGTTACTGCATCTTCACCTTTCATAACGGCTCCCCCGGAACGAGGTCACAACCCCTGCACCTGACACACATGGTCAGGGCATTCCCGGGGTCCAGTCCTGCAGCCTGTAATGCTTTTTCATGATATCCAGCAACCAGGAGCAACCTTTCAGCACTCGGCCTGCTGGAGCCGGCGAATCCTGCAATCGGGTTTAACGGCCTGATAACAGGAATTACCCCCATTGTTGTCAGATCCCTGATACATGCCTCCATCTCTTCATCAGTCTCTCCAAGGCCGAGAATTACGTTTGAAAATACGTACCCGCGTCCGAATAACTCCACGGACTTTTTAAGGACCCAGATAATGAGATCACGGTCATGGCCCGGGCACAATGAGGCAAACAATTCCGGCGTGGCGCATTCAATGTTGAACTTTACTTCCTGTACCCCGAGTTCGTGCAGGCGTCCGGGTGTCTGTTCGGTTGGGTAAATTGAGACCCCGATCGGGAGACCAAAACCTGATAGGTCCCTGACAACCTCGCAGACATACTGTTCCTCCTCGTGAATATCTGAATATACACCGCTTGTTATGGAGATTGCTGCAATCCGGTCTTTAATCCCATCGACCATGGCATGGA
>Ga0194054_10000141_pt1 | contig 36497 bp, 35 predicted proteins | sample SepL2210m_MetaG_FD_163628 | JGI IMG/M metagenome (GOLD analysis project Ga0194054, IMG submission 163628) | Anoxic zone freshwater microbial communities from boreal shield lake in IISD Experimental Lakes Area, Ontario, Canada - Sep2016-L227-10m | ecosystem: Environmental > Aquatic > Freshwater... | reverse complement strand
ACGTGCGCTGGCTCGACGATCTGTTTTTCGAGCCCGGAGCCTTCTACGTGATGGATCGCGGCTACATGGATTTCCAACGCCTCCATTTGATCGCTCAGGCCGGAGCGTTCTTCGTCACACGAGCCAAGGACAACCTGCAATTCGCCAGGCAACGATCCCAGCCTGTGGACATGCGAACGGGACTGCGCAGCGACCAGATCGGCAAACCCAAGCTGCCAAAGGCGCGGGCCGATTTCCCGTCGCTCTTGCGCAAGGTTCGGTATTACGACCAGAAGAAAAATCGGGACTTCGTCTTCCTGACCAACAACCTGAACGTCCCTGCGTTGACTGTGGCCATACTCTACCGCCTGCGATGGCGTATCGAGTTGTTCTTCCGCTGGATCAAAGGCCATCTGCGCATCAATCATTACTATGGGACGAGCCCCAATGCGGTGAAGACACAGATCTGGATCGCGGTGTGCGTTTACCTGATGGTGGCTATCATTCACAAGGAATTGAACCTGCCGGGAACCTTGCACAGAACTTTGCAGCTTTTGAGTGTTCACCCGTTTGAGAAAATGACTTTGCATGAGCTACTTACAGAAAACGACTTCAGACATTTGGAACCATTAGATTCTAACCAGCTTATGTTGTGGAACTTATAACCGGACACTCGTGATGCAAAAGATACAAATCCTTTTTCCTGATCCTGTGATGCGCAAGCTCAAAGAGTTTGCAGCAACCGAGGATCGCCCCATCAGTGAAATTGTCCGCCGTGCAGTGGAGCGAGTACTCCAGCAAAGCCCTCTGCCCTCCGCTCCCGCCAAAAAGTTCCCTGTCTTTCATGGGGGAGGGGTTCGGATTTCCGCCACGGACATGAAACAAGCGATTTACGGGGATGATGAATAGCTTGGATACGAATATTCTCGTGTATGCAGCGGACGAAGACGCTGTCGAGCACAAGGCGGCGAGCGCTGTTGTTGACGAGATGCTGGCGAACCCAGAGAAATGGATTATTGCCGACCAGGTTTTGTTTGAATTTTACAGGGCAATAAGGAATTCCCGCATTTTCCGCCATCCCCTTGGTGCACAGGAAGCCGCATTGCGGCTACAGTTTCTCCAAAGCGAGAGCGGGGTTGCCCGGTGCTGTTATGCCCTTGATCAATGGGAGAGGGTCTTTTCCCGACTGACAGAGAGCGGCACCCCGGCAGCACGGACTCACGATATCGTTCTGGGAGTCACATTGAAATCAAATGGCGTGAAACGGTTTTTTACCCGCAACACCAAGGACTTTCATTCGATTGGCTTCCGCGAACTCATCAATCCCATAGACGACCACACTCAGGGATGAAGCAGGGAACGGAACCAGAATAAAAGATTGAGGATGGTGAAGAAGCACAGGAGATAGGATACAGCTTTTCAAAACATGTCCCGCAACGTTTTTATTTCAGGCTCCACTGCCGGGATCGGGCTTGGTATTGCCAATGTGTTCAAGGCGGAGGGATGCCAGGTGGCCGTAAACGGACGTGAGCCGGAACGGGTGATTTCCACAGCACAGGAGATCGATGCGTTCCCCGTAATAGCAGATGTTTCCACGTCCGAAGGATGTCTGATTGTTGCCCGGGAGCTGGCTGCCGAATGGAAAAACCTCGACGTTCTCGTTTGCAACGTTGGCTCCGGTCGCTCGGTTCCGCCGGGCGAGGAGACCCCGGACGAATGGGAAAGGATGTTGAGGTTGAATCTTTTCTCCGCAACAAATCTGGTTCGTGCCTGCGAAAATCTTTTTACACCAGAGGGCGGTTCGATCGTGTGCATCTCATCCATCTGCGGGCTGGAGATACTGGGAGCCCCGTTGGCTTACTCGTCAGCCAAGGCAGCACTGCACTCCTACGTTGCCGGCGCGGCGAGGCCGCTCGCGCGAAGAAACATTCGCATCAACGCAGTGGCTCCGGGAAATATTTTCTTCGAGGGAGGAATATGGGATCGTAAAGCAAAAGATGATCCTGGTGCTATTCAAGAAATGCTCGACCGAGAGGTGCCCATGAAGCGCTTCGGCACTGTTGCGGAAGTTGCCGCCGCTGTTGCATTCCTCGCCTCTCCCAAGGCATCCTTCATCACGGGAAGCGTCCTTGTGGTTGACGGTGGGCAGTGCCGGTCTTTTTGATCCTATTGTTTCCTTTCCTTTTTGGCTTCCCAACTCAAAGTGTTTGTAAATGACCCCATCAGCCCACATCTCCGCCATTTTCGACCTCTCCATCGAAACCAAGCGCAAGGCACAGTCGGAGTGTTTGGAATCCATGTGTCGAATTGCGGAGCTTCTTGCGGCCAGTCTCAAAGGTGGAGGCAAAATTCTTTTCTGCGGGAATGGCGGGTCGGCTGCCGATGCCCAGCATCTTGCAGCCGAACTCCTCGTGCGCCTGCGCCCGCATGTCAACCGTCCCCCCATTTCCGCTATCGCTCTGGCGATGGATTCCTCCAGCATGACCGCCTGCGGGAACGACTATTCCTATGATGAATTCTACGCGAGGATGGTGGAAGGACTCGGAAAGCCCGGCGACGTGCTCCTTGGAATCACAACCTCTGGAAAATCTCCGAATGTGTGCAAGGCGTTAGAGAAAGCACGTTCGCTTGATATCCGCGCAGTTGGTTTTCTTGGCTGCGGTGGCGGACCAGCCCTGCCCTTGTGCGACGAGGCGCTCGTTGTGCCATCGAGTGAAACCGGGAGAATCCAAGAGGTCCACATCACGGCGGGGCACGCGATTCTTGAAGTTGTCGAGGACCTGCTTCTTGCGCATCAATCGACGAAATGAACCAGAGGGAAAAAACTTTGCAGCGGTTTGACCTCTCGGGGCGGGTTGCTGTCATTACCGGGGGATCCGGTCTCCTCGGTCGCGAGCATGCGGTTGCCCTTGCCGATTGCGGGGCGCTTCCTGTCCTGCTCGACATCAACGATGCGGGCCTCGCATCGGCATCGGAATTCGTGAGAATGGCATCAGGCGTAACGCCGCTCTGCCTTGTGTGCGACATCACAAACGAGGTGCAGATAGAGAATGCCCGCGATCAAATAAACCAGGAAGCGGGATTGGTATCGATTCTCATCAATAACGCAGCGAACAATCCGAAGGTCGAAGACGGCGGAGCCAAGCAATGGTCGAGGCTTGAGAATTTTCCCCGTTCCACCTGGGATCTCGATCTGGCGGTGGGGCTCACAGGCGCGTTCCTGTGCAGCAGGGTTTTCGGTGCCGCGATGGCGGAGAATAGTGGTGGCGTTATCCTCAATATCGCATCCGACCTTGCTCTCATCGGCCCCGACCAACGGATTTACCGTAAAGACGGACTTCCGAATTCGGCTCAGCCGGTCAAACCGGTTACCTATTCGGTGGTGAAGGCAGGCCTTGTCGGACTGACCCGCTACCTCGCAACCTACTGGGCTACCGCCGGCGTCCGATGCAATGCCCTCTGCCCGGGTGGAGTTGAAAATAATCAGGATCCCGCATTTGTTGAAAAACTTACCAACCTGATCCCCCTCGGCCGCATGGCCTCTCGCGACGAATACCGCTCTGCCGTTGCCTTCCTTTGCTCCGACGCCTCCTCCTATATGACAGGGGCCATTATTCCGATGGAGGGCGGGCGCACCTCTTGGTAGCAATGAGCGATGCCACTAAATCAACTGCACGGATAAGCAGAACATTGCATTACAGCGATGCGGAGTTTCTTGATTTCGAGCAGGTGTTAAAGAGAAGCGCAGGAAATGACAATGCCATCTGGAGGAGGCGCGTCACGCTGTATCTCACGCTTGCGGCTCCTGCGAATCCGCGTAAAAGATATCGATTCGGTGTGACCGGTTCGCTGGTCGCGATGATTTGTGATTGGCTTCGTGCGCGTCCCACCGATTGTGTGATTCCGGCGAACGAGTATCTGGTGCTGATTTACGGCACCAGCAGCAAAGAATACGATTCGTTAAAGCCGGTGGCGCGCAACCTATTGGAGCGCGGTCGCTTGGTGACCGTCATGTGGGTCACTGGCGAGCCAATTCCGCCAGACTTGCTTAAGGATTGGGGAAATGCGGATGTCGTTATCATTTCAGGGCACAGCATCCTCGCTGAGAAAAAGTTATTTCCCGTGGGAGCATGGTTCCACGCAATCGGAATTGCTTTGCGCGCCGCGTTTGCATTGCGACAAAAAAAGGGGGCGATCATTGCGTTGTGGCACCAACGGGCCTCCGTTATTACCCGTCTGGTTTCCGACTTGCTTTGGATGGATTTTTTCACTGTACGACTTGCGACATGTGACTTCCGAGGTGTTGCTTTTGTGTCCGATACCAGCGAACCCTGTGAAGCCCTTGCGAATTATGCAATTCGCCGCCAGTGGGTTTCCCACCATTTTCTGCACGGCTTCGCGAATCTCGTGCATACACGCACTCTCGCGGATCAAACATATTGTTTCTCATCGGTCGAGCGCGAAATGTTCGTCGCATCCGGGTATCCGCCAGCAAATGTTTTTTCTGACGGGCATCCTCGGCAGGCAAGAATCATGTCTGAGATTGCGAAAAAGCGGGCCATACAACCTGGAGAAGGCGGATTGAGAATTCTGTTCGCTAACCAAGGTGTTGAAGGCGACTTCGACACAACGCATCATCGCGAAACGATGGATGCCGTTTTTAACGCAATCCGTATTCTCAATCTCGGCTCCAGTGAGTTCCGCATCCGCTTACATCCGAAAGCAAATCGCGACTTTGATCTTGCAGTCTGCGATGCGCATTCGATAAGCCATCACTCGATAAGCACAAATTCTCTCACCGAGGACTTGGCTTGGGCGAACGTGCTGATAGTACCATGGTCAACCATGGCGGTTGAAGCCGCGTATGCCGGATGTTTTTTGATCTGGCTCGTTGTCGGCACGTTTCGGTTTCCGGTTCGTGAGGGGTTGATTGCTGCAGGATTCGGCGAAAAGGCGACAACTGCTGACGAACTCATTTCCTTGTTGAACAGATGCCGGAACCGCACTGTGCGAAGTGAACTTATATCAGCAATGATGAGCAAGGCACTCGATCTCGGAATAGTGAACCCAGGCGCAGTAGACGCCGCCGCATCACGAATGGAGATGGCACGTTAATCAAATGAACATTGATAGAAAAAAGAGCCGGCTGCACGCATTCCTTGCGCGATCGGTGATCCTGAAGCAGCTTTATGTCCGGCTGATGACCTTGATGTTTTTTATTCGCGGCGAAACACGCGACTCTTCGAAACACTGGTGCCGGATCGTAATGAACCGAGAAACGCACAGGTTCGTCGAAAGTTTGCCCCGCAAAAGTATGGAAGCCTTGGAGATCTCTGGCAGCTACTGGAAGGATGCCGGATTCAAGAATTATCGTTCCGTCGAATACCCAGCCTATGATGTCTGTAGCAGTATTCTTCCAGAGAAGTATGACCTTATTATTGCCGAGCAGGTGTTCGAGCACCTGCTCTGGCCGTATCGGGCAGGGAAAAACATCCACCAGATGCTTAACCCATCCGGGTATTTTCTCATCACGACACCATTCCTCTTGCGTGTTCATTTGTTTCCATACGATTGCACGCGATGGACTGAGACGGGCATCCGATGTTTTCTCGCCGAATGTGGCTTTAGCCCCGATAAGATCACAACTGGGAGCTGGGGCAACCGGCAGTGTGTCAGAAAAAATGAAAAAATATGGGCGCGCTATATCCCGTGGTTGCATTCGCTGCGGAATGAGCCCGAATTTCCAATTGTCGTCTGGGCCATTGCACAAAAGTAAATTACGTATCAGAAACGATGGCTCTGGAACGACTTGATATAGAAAAATGCGAAGACCGCTTGCAGGTGGTTCTGCACCGCAACCGCTACGATTTTGTCCTTGTGCGCCTTGGATCAGGCGAGCGTGTTCTTGAGATCGGAACTGGCTTGGGCGTCTTTACGAAGGAACTCTTTCCAAAGTGCGGCAACTACGTTGGCGTCGAATACGACTGCTTCGCGTGCGAGCGGGCTCGGCAGAGAACAGAAGGCAAGGCCGAGATCATCCAAGCCGATGCACGCAACCTGCCTTTCGGCGAGGGCGAGTTTTCTTTCATCATCTGTCTCGAAGTTATCGAGCATCTTGGCGACTGGCAGGCAGGGGTTCGAAACATCCACCGGTGCCTGCGTAGCGACGGAAAGGCGATTATATCGGTTCCTTATCGCAAGCATGGTGGCAGAAGTGCGGTCAATGAGCATCATCTTTATGAGCCGGGCGAGGGGGAGATTCTCGCGCTTCTCAGGCAACTTTTTTCTGACGTCGAAGTTTATTACCAATATTTTGAAGAATCGATGCTGATGACGGCCGCTCGAAAGCTCCGGCTGCGGCGGTTGTTGGGCATTGACCGGATTTACGCGGACTTGTCTGCGGGGCTACCGCACGCAACGTCTCGTCTGCAGATTGGGACGAGGCGTGGTGGCTTGACGGAGGGCTTGATCGTCGTGGTTAGCGGGAGACGGGCATCTGTCAAGTAGCGGGAGCACGGATTGCGCGCAGCGTGTTCAGTCCGAGCCATGCAGTTGTTTCCGCATTGAGGAGTCCGTGGCGCAACAGAAGCTTCGCAAGTGAGATGGAATCGCCAAATGTGAAGGGGCGAGTGCCTTGCCGACTAATTCCCTTTAACAGACTTTCAGCCCGTTTTCCGTCGCGTTGAAAAAGATTAAAACTGATGGATGTCCGAATTTTATTGGCAAGCAGACTCTGGTTTTCAGCTGCTTGTTTGGAAATCGAACCTCCATGAACTCGAAATTTCAGCAGCGGAGCCCGAATCACAATAAAGCGGCCCAATGGCAACATGCGCCCCCACAGGCCGTAATCCTCGGCGTGACGTTCCTCCGGCATGTATCCGCCGGCGGATAAAAAGGCTTCCTTGCGCATCAGGACAGTCGGGTGAGTGATTGGACAGTGAATGCAAAGCCGCACTCTTAGCATGGATTCAGTGCGCGGCATGTGCTGCATCTTTAATGGAAAGAACGCAGGGTCACCAAACAGCTCGATGTTCGTGTGGCATAGAACGATATCCCGTTGCCTCGAAACCGCACGCCATTGCTTTTCAAGTCTCTCCGGGTGTGCCACGTCATCGCAATCCATCCGGGCAATCCAGTTGGATTTCGCCTCAGCAATGCCGCGATTAAGCGCAACGACGATGCCTTCGTGGCTAAGGCGAATAATGCGGATCCGGCTGTCCGCACGCGCGTATTTTTCAAGAATCTGCAGTGTTGCGTCGGAGGATCCGTCATCCACGATAATCAACTCAAAACCGGAGAGCGTTTGAGAAAGCATGCTGTCAAGCGCCTCGGCAAGATACATCTCCCCGTTCCAAACGGGCATGACGACAGAGATCAGAGGCGTGATCATGGCGCGTTTTGATTTTTGTCCCAAGCACCAGGATTCGGACCATTGCCTCGATTTACGGTTAATAAAACAATCAGCATAATAGTGCCTGTTGAAATGCTTCAACATGAACCTTTGTGGATGCCTCCCAGGAAAACGAGAGGGCATGCTTAACAAGCGCTTCACTTTGCAAGGGCTCGAAAGATCTCTTAGCAGCACAGGCGATTGCCTCTGCTAAGGATTCCAAAGAATCCGATCTGGAATATATTGCCATTGCTCCCCCCACTTCCCTTTCAGCTCTGGCATCAAATGTGACGACCTGCGTACCAAGTGACATCGCCTCAATGATCGGAAATCCGAATCCCTCGTAGTGCGATAAATAGGTGAGAATATTTGCAGAGGCGATTTCCTGAAGTAGCGCAGCCCGCGGGAGCAAACCGACGGAATTTATGAAATCTGGAATTGTTCCCAGAGTTCTGCGACAAATATCGCAAACCAATTCGCGATTACCCGTGACTACGAGTTGAAGTGGCAACTCATGGCTGAGAGTCGCGCAGGCACGCAGGGCCGCATCGAGACGTTTGCGGGTATTACCGCCATCCAAAAAAAGGATTTTGATAGGTGCAGATTGATTCCGCGCAAGCTTACCGCTCAAAAACAATTGATTTGACAATGCCCGGCAGTCATCCGGAAGACCGTGTTTTGCAACGCGAAGCTTGGTTTTCGCCCATGGAAAGAAACGAATGATATCTGATGCTGTGGTATCCGATATCGCAAGCACCCGCTTCGATCTCCAAAGCGCGTTTGCAAGCGCCAATGTAAAATATAAAGTGGCTTGTAAACCAGAGGAACGTGATTTGATTATAAAGCTCAGATCATGAACTGTTGTAACAAAAGGGACAGGAGCTCTCATCCATGGAATAATATGAAACGGAAACCAGGCAAGATTAGTTCCGTGGTTTGCAGCAAGTGCCTTCAGTGCAGTATTCCTCCATGTCCCGGAGTTTCCGGAGACAATCTGTAGCTTGCAGGATCGGGGTAAAACTGATTCCGCCAGCGGATGAAATATTTTCGCGAAACACAACGGTGTAACCCCGTGGTCCAGGCAAAGGCGATCCAATATGTGCCGGGCATAGTTTGCGACTCCCTTTGGCCACCATTCTGGAGCAAAGCAATTGGACTCAACCGCAAGATGTAAATTATCTTCGGATAAAGGCATATTCTTCGCACCACGGTGAAATATGGAAAAGCCGATATCCGGCCTTGCGGAGAGAGGCAAAGGAGTCGAGTGTTTTGCGCATCCCAACACCAGAAAAACGGTGGTGAAATCCAACAATGATCTGGTCGATCTGAAGTTTGATTTTCAGGATATACCGAACACCCTCGGATTCCGAACCCTCGGTGGCGCTGCGATCTTTGATCCCGCTGAGTAGGTTGTGCATAATCGTATGCAATAAGGGAGACTGGTAAGAATCGTCGCGATGCGCGGCACGGCAAACGCCGTTTACGTCGGGAACCGCCATGCAGATGCGAAGTTTTTTAAAAGTTCCCATGTTAACATTAAGCGGCTTTAGCAGGGAGCCATGCCACGGTGATCAGTTCCTCTCCAGAGAGATCAAAGCTCCGATTTTGATTTAAACTCTCTCGGGAAATCTGCCCCAGTGGGGCGCTGACGCTCCCATCTTCGCTCCGGCTCATCAACGTGTGCGGGAATGCACCAAGGCGTTCTGTCCAGAAAGTGCCGTCCAGGAAGTTTGGGTGCTTGCGCCCCCAGAGCTCATGCCAGCGTTTCGGTCGAACTTCGCGGAAAGCCTCCGATCCATTAGGCGTGATGGTGATAAAGAGACCACCTTCAGCGCCCAAAAGTTGGATTGCGTCCGAAATAGATCCTTCAACGCTTGGCACATGCTCAAATACATGCGAGGAGAAGAAAACATTGTAGGGACCTTGCAGGTCTTTCGCGCTATAACGCAAATCAAGCCCCATGTGATTTTTTCCAAAATCGCAGCGGGATCGGCTCACCTCGACACCAGAGGCGATGAATCCTGCACTCTGAAACCGCCATGTGTTGTATCCCCACGAGCAACCGTAATCAACAAGTCGGATTTCACCACTTTGGAAAAACCGGCGAATGAGTTCGAGGTAGGGTGTCAGACTCCCTTTGGAAGCGAACTCGTTTGCTTTTAGTGCGGCAAGTTCCTTCAAATCAGGAAGGTCAGTAACGGCGGGTTCTGTGTAATCAGTTTGGTAGAAATCAGCGCTCGTGGACGGCTTGTCAGTAGGGGTACGGTAAAGCAGTTGGCATCCCGAGCATCGGCGCAGGCTCATGATGCCGAATCTTCGATCTAAAGACGGCCCTGCTGGTGGAGCCCCGCATGAGGGACACAGGGAACTGCCGGAGTCCATGGCCCTTTTCGACAAATCGAGAAAAACGCTGGGCCACTGCGATATGACTTTCAGTCTGGGATTCATGATGTTCTTTTGTTGATTTATCGAATGACTATCCGGTTAGGTGTTGCAAACACTATCAAATGGAAAACCGCTCACTTTGTCTGGTTCTTTGAAGATCGGTTGTGGTGAAAATCAGAGATCAAGATGTAAGCAGCTTGGATCTTACGCGTATAATGATCGAGCGTAAAGTTCGCGTCGACTTTGAGTCTGGCATTCCGGCCCATCTGGATCAATCGTTTTTTGTCTTGGAAAATCTCCGGGAGCAGCGCATCGAATTCCTCGTGTGAAAAATTATTCAGCACAAGTCCATCAAGGCCGGGAGTAACGGCTTCCCTCCCGCCGGTGTCGTTGCTTGTGAGGGCGGGCAGGCCGGTACTCATGGCGGATATCAGTGAGAGCGGAAACCCTTCCTCATAGGAGAACATCGCATACGCATCGGCCTGCTGAAGGGTTTCCACAAAGGCACTGCCTTTTAGCACCCCGAATGTTCGAAATTTGGCGGGGGTTTTTCCGAGCAGGGCGACTGCTTCCGGGTCGAGCGGCCCGACAAGCCAAATCTCCAGATCAAGCCCTCGGCGGATTGCCCATTCTCCAAACTGGATCAATCGCCATATTCCCTTTCGCAGCCCGATCGAGCCCACGGTTACGAGTCTGAGCGAGCGGCCGAAGTTTGATTTTCTTTCCGCAAACTGAAATCGCTTTTCATCAATCCCGTAGTGGCAGGTGATGACACGATCCGGCGGGAGCCCACGTTGAAGATAGGAGTCGCGTGTCATTTCACTTCCGCAAAGAACAAAGTCGGCGAGTTTCGTTTTTTCCATTTCGTCAAGAATTGACTCAGGAAGGCGATCCGTTGAAGGAAATCCAGCCTCCCTTTTGGCACGCTCCTGAAAGAGGAAATAGTCTTCCGGATACATGGATCCCCGTTCAATAACCAGCGTGTGGCTTCTGTTTTGGAGCCGGGGAAATAAAAACCGGTAGGCAGTTCCGTTGCAATTGATAACGGGCGCAAGGTCCTTATGGCGGGCAACCCAGTTGGCGACAGACAGCGGCTCGCACAGACGCAACGAGCCGGGAAGTTTCAGTTTCCTTGCAAGCTGGTTCCAGACAGACGCGAAAGGATATGTCCGGAGCCGATCTGGACTGATGCCCAGACGCTTGTAGCGAAATGCCGGGAAACCCCCGTAGACCCGGTTCAAAAACCCGGACTTGTCCAGTGCAGCCGCCAAAAGCCCGATGATCCACTCGCGCTCGACAATCGCATCCACATTTCTGCGGGCAGGAGTTTCCTGAGGTTTTGACTGCGAACTTCTTTGCATGGTATTTAGAAATACCTCATGGCGCGGGCGAAACTCAAGCTGTGATTTGTCATTTTATCCGCGATAACGGCGAAGGAAAAAGTTGCTTCGCCATTTGCTGGTGATCAATATGCAAGGCATGTCTGGTAATCCTACTTCCTCAAAAAATGCGGAGACGGGGTCCGCTTTCCCAAACATAGAAAAGACGGGTTTCTGTCGAAAGATCGCCCGGGCGGTTTCAGATTCTGCATTGTTTGCATCGAACCGGAAGCTTTACGAGGAGAATCTGAAAAACTGGAATCTGCCGCTTTCGAAAATCCAAAAACTCAGGGTTGGATCATATCTGATACTTCGGGATTACGGGGACGGGTTGTTTCCGCCAACGTTCACCGACCAGCAGGCGGCCTATGCTGCGGAAATTGATTATCATTTGAATCTTCCCGGCATGGAGGCGGACAATGTTTCCGATGTGCAACTCCGGAAACCATTCTGGCATGGGTCTCCCGTGCGGAAGTATCTCACCGATTTCATTAAACTCACGCTTGCCTTGGAGCATTGCGGCATTCGCCCGCCGCAACGACTGCTCGAACTCGGATGCGGGGGCGGATGGATGGCGGAATTTCTTGGTTTGATGAAGTATTCTGTGCTGGGAACATCCATCGCTCCGCACGACATTGGCAGCGGTCAAAAGCGCATCGATTCGCTCAAGGCAAAAGGTGTGGAGGTGGATATCGGTTTTCGCGTTGCACCTATGGAAACAGTGGCTGATGCAACAAGCGACCTTGATCCCTTTGATGCTGTTTTTGTTTTTGAGGCGCTCCATCATGCCTTTGATTGGCGCAAAAGCGTCGATTCTTCCTTCGCGTGCCTCAAGCCCGGCGGCTGGTTACTCATATGCAACGAGCCAAACTGGCTGCATACATTCATTTCCTACCGCGTGGCCAAATTGTCCAAAACCCATGAGATCGGGTTTGTCCGCCGGGATATTATTGAACACCTGAAGCGAACCGGTTTCCGGAACATTGAGATTTTGGAAAAATCCCCCCGTTTCGGATACAAGCCGCACTGGATCGTGGCCCAGAAGTAGCGATTGCTTCCAGACAGGGAGCGGAAGCAGAAGGGTTCACCACGAAGAGCACGAAGTCCACGAAGACGGAAAACAGACTCGCGCGAAACAACTGAGGCGCAGAGAATACGGTCAGACTGAGAGAGAATGAAATGGGCACAAGGGGTGATCGAAGCGGTGATCCATGTTCATCGAGAGCTTGGGCCGGGACTCTTGGAGACGGGTCGCGGGTTCTTCCGCAAAAAGTGCATTTATGAATTTCCGGAAGAAATAAATAATGGTCAAGCCGCCTGCGGCGGGTTTGGAGTCGAATTGTTTGAACCACTAATAGGGGAAAATATTCCGCCGCCAACGGGCGGCTTCGGAGAGGAGGCGGGAACCGGTTCCCGGTTCGGCGGTCTGAGGCGAAAGCCAACTCTGCAAGCTCGCTTGCGAGATCGGTTTGCAGCACAGACCCGGAATGCTTCGCAATCCGCGCCTTCTCTCCTTCATAACAAACCGGAGGACGGGGCATATTGGCCCGGCCAGATGAGTGGAGATGAGTGGTTAAATCCATCGGCGTGAACATCCCGCCGCAGGCGGTTCGATGCGTTGCCTGTCTGCGGCCATTGCACAGGATTTGCGGATGAACCGGACAACTGTCACGAAATCTGCAGAGTTTGGTCTTGCGACATGGAGGGGAAAGGGGTAGTTTTACCCTTATAAAAATGGACGAAGCGTATTTTCAAATTATTCCACGTTGTCGCCCGGTTGTGGAACGGCAACAAAGGTTGTATTGGAGCAAGAAAAGGCGCATCGCAAAAACAAGCGGTCTTGATGGGGAGAGCGGGCAAAATCCGGTTCGCGACAACGGTGAGCCGTGGTTGGGGCATTCGCCACGTACGGTGGGTGAAATATTGTGGATCATGCAGGAAATGAAAAAACGGGCGCAGCAGTGGAACCTCGAATTGAAAACTTCCTGACCGATCTTTCTGTCAGACGACGCCTCTTGCTTTTGGGGGGGCTCGCCATAGTAAAGCATGGACTTTCGCGATACACCAAGGACGCCGATATCTGGATGGAGCCTGCGGCGTCCGCTGCGGAGTGGGCTCGAAGTCTCACAGAGGCACTGGCTTTGCACCCCGGCGTCAGTGCGAACAGTCTTTTCCCACCACGGAAAATCGCAGATCACGAAGTGGAAAAACTCATCGAAGCGGAGCGCGTTCTCCGTATTCTTGGGTTTGAGGTGCCGCTGGACATTTTTCGGAATCCCAACGAACTCGAGCATCTCTCTTTCGACGAGGCCTGGGAGGCATCCGAACCTTTTTCAGGTGGGTTGCGCCTCATGTCAGCAAGCCATCTCATTTTGACGAAGAGCGGCACGGGGAGGCTCCAAGACGAGTTGGACATCCAGTTTCTCGAAAATCAGTTGCAAAAGAGGCTCGCTCCTGAATTGAAGGTCTGCAACCCGAGCCGCGCAAAAGAAATTCTCACCGAATACATGGATCAAGTCCTGCTGGAAGCCGCGTTGGAGAATCCCGACGCGACCGTGCGCGAAATGGGTCGCGTCCACTTGAAGCAATTCATGGAGGAAGGGGATCCCTTCGCCAGGGATGCCTGGGTGCGGCACTTTGGTGCATGAACAGGAAAAGAGACTCGCGCGGAGACGCTGAGCCGCTGAGAGTTGGAGGAAGATCACCAATCACCCGGAAGATGTGCGACCTATTTTTCGTAACTTCCTCTCCTCTGCGTCCCTGCGCCTTCGCGCGAGATTCCATTTCGGTATTTAGGATAATGGTCATGCCGCCTGCGGCGTGTGGCCGGTCGAATTGTTTGAACCACTAATAGGGGAAATGGGTGCCGGGGGCAATGGCCCCGGCAGGAGAGGAGGAAAATCGCAGGGCGATCTTTGCCTCTCTTCATGAAGGAAGGCAGGGGCGGGATGGCAGGCCATCCCTCGGTTGCACGCGGGTGCGGGCCTCGCAAGCGAGCTTGCAGGGACCACACACACACGCAGCCCTGACAGCGCCGTTCCGACGCCGTCCGCCCCGGATTCCTTTCCCCTCTGCCAATACTGGCGAAAAGCTCTGTTGGGCTTTTCAGATGAGTGCATATGAGTGGTTAAATCCATGGGATGAACATCCCGCCGCAGGCGGCTCGATGCGTTGTCCGCGCCCACTGCTGTACAGGATTTGCGGACGACCAATTTTCGTCTCACCCGGCGGGTGACTGGCTTGGTGGGGGAACCATGCGCGCAATCCCAAGGCCGCAAAAAATCTTTCCTTCGTGAACTTCGTTTCTTCGTGGTAAACCCGCTTTTTCTGATTGATAAACCGAAACCGTCTGTTTACATTACTCACAGATGAAAGCTATTCCCCGAGCCATCGAGCCGGTCGTGCGCCGTGCGGCCAGGGCGTTTCCGGCCGTCGTTGTGACCGGTCCCCGGAGGGCGGGCAAGACGTTCCTTCTCCGGCGCATGTTTCCGGATGCCACCTATGTTCTGATGGAGGCTCCGGATGCCGTGGCGAGGTTTCGAGCCGATCCGGAGGGGTTTCTTGATTCGTTGCGCCTGCCCGTCATCTTGGATGAGATCCAGAATGTGCCGGAGGTGTTCAACCATATCCGGGCCCGTATCGATGCCGCGTCGCGCCGGGCCGGGCGCTGGTTTCTGACCGGTTCCCAAGAGTCCGGATTGATGCGTGGGGTCACGGAGTCGATGGCCGGCCGCGCGGCTGTCCTTCACCTTGCCCCGCTGTCGGCGTCGGAATGTCCGAAGATGGATGCCTTGAGCGGGGGATTCCCGGAAGTTCTTGCCCGGCCCGGAGCCGCCGGCCTGTGGTTCGAGTCATATATCCAAACCTATTTGGAGCGGGATGTTCGCGGCGTGCTTGCCGTCCACGATCTGGCGGTCTTCCGACGGTTTTTGTCACTGGTTTCATCGCGGCACGGGCAGATTCTGAACAAAACGGACTTGGCCGCGCCGTTAGGCATGAGCGTCCCCGGCATTTCGAAGTGGATCGACGTGCTGCAGGTGACAGGCCAGATCCTTCTTGTCCCCCCATATTTCGAGAACCTCGGCAAGCGCATCATCAAGTCGCCAAAGCTCTACCTGGCCGATTCCGGCCTCGCTTGTCACCTGCTCGGCATTCGTTCCCGTCCCGAACTGGAGAGGTCTCCTTTTCTTGGCCCCGTGTTCGACGGACTGGTTGCTTCGGAGATCCTCAAGAGCCAAACCAATGCCGGGCTTCGGGGGGAATTGTTTTATTTTCGCGACCAGCAGGGCTTGGAAGTGGATTTTCTCGTTCCCCTTCGTGACGGAGGGATCCTGCTCGCGGATGCGAAGGCGGCCCGGTCGGTCACCCCGTCCGACGCCGCTCCCATGCGCCGCCTGGCTGCCGCGATCAAGAAGAAACCGATCCGCATGTGCCTCGTCCATCGCACCCCTCGTGGCGGAACAGTATCACGCGCTGTTGCTCCGGGTGTGGAACGCAGGGATTGGCGCGATCTCCGCCCCGCTCTTGCAGGCCTTGACGGCTCTTGAATGGACGGCTACGTATCCATGGCATGACATCTACATATTCCATTACGGAGGCGCAGGCCAATTTTCCCGCGGTGGTCCGGGCAGCCCATGAACGGCCGATTACCATTACTCGAAGAGATGAAGTGGTGGGCTACCTTCTGTCACCCGACCGCATGGAGGCAATCATCGAGACCATGGAAATTCTTGCGAATCCCAAGGCGATGCGCGCGATCCGCGACTACGAAAAGGGTCGGACAAAGTTTTCCCCCCTCGCCGCCCTCGGGACATGACCGCGGTAAACCTTGCCGCGCAGGTGGTGGATTTCTTCGGCCAACTGGCCCCCGAGCCGCGTAAAAAGCTTCGCCTGGCCTTGCGCGGTCTGGAGCGGGAAGAGGGTGACATCAAATCTTTGGAAGGCAAACTCACGGGCTATCACCGCATGCGATCCGGTTCCTATCGTGTGATTTTTGTCCGCAAGGTACGGGACGGAAAGCCGGTCATCGCTTGTGTCTTTGCCGAGCATCGCGCACTGGTCTATGAGGTATTTTCCGCTGCCGTTGCACTGGGAATGGCCAGATGAGTGACTGCAGCAATGGTCATGCCGCCTGCGGCGGGTGGCGGGTCGAATTGTTTGAACCACTCATCCTAAATCCGGCAGTAGGATTCACCACGAAGAACGAAGACGGAAAAATGAGGCTTCCGAGAAATTCCCGTCTCACCCGGCGGGTGAACGGCTTGGAGGGGGAATCATGCGCGCAATCCCAAGGACACCAAAATCTTCCCTTCGTGAACTTCGTTTCTTCGTGGTGCAACTGGTTTTTCTTCTTCCCGAATATCCAGCAGCGGGGTATTGACGTCTTGACAATGCGTCTTATAAAAAGACGATATAAATAAACCCATGTTTGATAGGTATATTTCTGCTGCCCTGAAAAAAAAGCTGGCGAAGCCGTTTGTTCATATTTTGTTCGGTGCCAGACAGACGGGCAAATCGTCGCTGGTTCGCGCGCTGGTTCCGTCACCCTCCCTGGCGTACGACTTTTCGAACCCGACGGAGCGGACCAGGCTGCTTGCCGACCCGGGGGCGTTCGTCAGGGAATGCGAGGCCCTGAAAAAAAGGCCCGGAGCTCATTTTGTGGTGGTGGACGAGGCTCAAAATGTTCCCTCAATTTTCGATGCCGTGCAGCATCTCTACGATCGGGAGAAGACGCGGTGGCGGTTCGTTATGCTTGGCAGTTCCGCGAGGAAACTGCGTCTCACGGGCGCAAATCTGCTGACTGGTCGTGCCCTCCTCCACCGGCTCATGCCGCTCGTCCTTGCCGAGAGACCGGCGAAACCCGGCGCGGAGTGTCTTTCTCCCGTCGTCCTGCAAGCGGCCGGAAAAAACAGGTTCCCGGCGGCGGATTTGATCGAGAGGCTTTCATACGGGGAACTGCCCGGCGTTGTCACGCTGCCGGAGGAGGATCGGGCCGACATCCTGCAATCCTATGCCACGATCTATCTGGAAGAGGAAATTCGCCGCGAGGGACTGGTCAAAGACTGGGGGGCTTTTGTCAATTTTCTACGTCTGGCGGCGGCGGAGTCCGGCGGGGAGCTGAACTATGCGGCCATTTCCCGACAAGCGGGAATCAGCCTGCCAACGGTCAAGTCCCACTACCAGTTGCTGGAGGACATGTTTATCGGCATCCGTGTGCCGGGGTGGTCTGGAAGCCCCAGGAAAAGTCTGGTGTCCAACCCCAAGTTTTTGATTTTTGATACGGGTGTGCGCCATGCGGCCGCCGGGTTGCGGCCCGGGCCTGAGACTGTCATGGCAAATCCCGGCCCCATATTCGAGCAGTGGGTGGGGATCGAACTCTGGAAACGCCTGCAATACCTGGGAGGAACTCTCCACCATGTCAGGAGCAAAGATGGCCGGGAGATTGACTATCTTGTCGAAATGAACGGAAAGCTGTTTCCCATCGAGGTGAAATGGACGGATCGCCCCTCGCGCAGCGATGCGAGGCATGTTGCAGCTTTCCTTGCCGACCACTCGCGAACGGGTGAGGGGTTTGTCATTTGCCGCTGTGCACGACCGCAACTCCTGTGCCCTGGCGTCACCGCCCTGCCATGGCAGAACCTGTGAATTCTGATGGAGTTTTTTTCCACGTCACGATGTCTGTAGCCAGGTGCGGAAGAACGGGTCAAAAAACCGATAGATTCCCCGGTCGTCGTAGAGGATTTCCAGCGTGCAGAGCCGTTGAAGCGCCCGTTTGACGGAAGCCGGGAGTCGCACTCCGGATTCCTCAAGAAAACCCCGCGATTGGGGAGCGTGCCCTCCGCGTGTTGCGCCCCGACGCCATGTGCGATCTCAATGTCGCTTCTGCTTCCCGACGCGGGCAAAAATTCTCCCCGGTCACCACTCTGCCAAAGACAAACGGATTTATCATGCTGTTTTGTATCATGCTCATTTGAATCATGCAACATTCCCGTCATGCACGATCCCGCCAGCCGATGAAGTTTGTCTGGAAGATTGGCTCCCTGCGAGAATATGCTGCATCCATGAGAGACGACGAAAAAAAAACCTGGATGAGCCAATGGCGGTCGGCGGCCATCGAACTCGAAAAGATACGAGCCCAGGAACTGCGCGGGCTGAGCGAACAGAACTCCGCGGATCTTTTCAACAGGTGCGCCATCCCTGAGTGCGCTTATTGGATTTCACCGGAACGCCTGCAGTCATCCGGTCTTGTCGAACAGCAGAAATTCTTCATGAGGTCTGCGGAATATGCATCCGGCCATTGAGGCGGCGGTCGAACTGCAGGAATTCCTCGAACTTCACGGGCAGAGGTTCTGCATTATCGGCGGGCTTGCCGTCCAGCGGTGGGGCGAGGTTCGATTGACCGTGGATGCGGATGCCACCGTGCTGACCGACTGGGTGCGGGACGAATTTGTCACCGACCTGCTGCTCGGCTCGCATTTCGCTCCCCGGCGCGCCGACGCCAGGGAATTTGCACTCAAAAACCGGGTGCTTCTGCTGAAAAACACGAAAGGCACCCATGTGGATGTCGCGCTGGGAGCGATGGATTTCGAAAATCGCTCGGTCATGAGAAGCTCGCTTTGGAAAATATCGGGGACAAAAAAACTTCGCACCTGCTGCGCCGAGGACCTTTTGGTTCACAAGACTTTCGCTGGCCGCAGCCGCGACTGGATCGATATCGAAGGTATTCTCCAAAGACAGGGAGAAAAGCTCGACCTCACCCTGGTGCGCCGCGAACTCGCACCTCTTCTCGAATTGAAGGACACTCCCGAGGCCATGGATCGGCTCGCGGCCCTCTGCCGGACCAATGCCCTGAGCTTTCCAAGCGATTAGTTGGCGACGGCTGCGCCTAGATGGCACGGCTGATGCCGCGCGCGAAGTGTGGCCGGAAGTCACGATCATCCGGGGCGATGACGGCCCTTAGTCGCTGTAAATAAATTTATTTTGCAGCTCATTTCTGCAAACCGAGTTCTTTGCGCAGAACGTCGCTGGGATATGACTCATCCCGACCACGAAGAAACCAAAGCAGAAGTTTTTCTTTATTGACCAATGATCTTGCGATGACTCCAGCAATGATCGATCCAGCAGTTATAGCTTGACTGATGGGATACGCGACAACGGCCAGAGTTCCACGAAACCAAAACATCCGCTTCCAACGGTATTTCCAATGCCACAGCGATTTAATCGAGGTGAAATGCCATTGGAACCAGAGACCGAGGGTTTGTTTGCTCAAGGCAACACGCCAAAATGTTGGAAGAAGCCGATGGAGTTCGTGATCCAGATTGGCGCGGGCTTCTGTAAGGATCAGCGTTCGCCAGCCGGCGCGGCTGAAGCGGAGGGTGTATGGGGTGTCGCCGTGGTGTGGAAAATTGATGGCGTCCGGGAGACCGATTTTCCGGACGGCGTCGGTGCGGAACCCAACAAAATTACCATTGAGTCCGTCCGCCTCAACGAGCTTGGCACCCTTGGGCAGATGGATCGGGCGAAAGCTCTTGAACCCCGGATTGTGGGGGTAATCTCCGGCAAGTCGGCAAAAGCCGGAAACGCAGCCGACTGCGGGATCTTCAAGTACTTCAAGCAGTTTGGAAAACGAGCCGGGGTCAGGAAGGCAGTCGTGATTCAGCCAAAAGATAAATGGCGCGTTTGTGGTCAAGGCGAAGTCCATGCCCATGCGAATTCCCCCACACCAGTAAAGCGAGCCGGTGCCATTCAGACGGACAACTTCGGGAAAATGTCGTGCAAGAGCGGACGCCGTGCCGTCCGTGGAAGCGTCATCGACGACAATCACATCCTCAAGGGCAACAGACGGATCCTGTCTGAGGTGCTCAAGAAGCTTGAACAGCGTGCAGCAGGAGTTGCATACAGGTATGATGATTTTGAATTGCCCCCGCATAGTGAAATGCAGCAGTTTGAACCGGAAAGAACTTTTAAAAGTCGAGCGAAGAGGAGTGGGCGCGTCAAGAAGTATTTCCAACGGGGGAATTTTCTGATTCTGTGCGCTGCATCCGACTTCATTTTGACCCGACCAATTGGAATGGAATCAAAAATCATTTGAGCTTTGTGAATTCGATTTTTGCGAAATTTATAGCATTTCTGGAAAAAGCAGGTGTTGGCTATTGCGTTCTTGGGGATGCCCGCGCCTATCCCGCGCGGATTATGAGCGACGTTGATTTTACTTTTGATTCGAACAGTCTTGCGAACGTTGATCGTTTGCTGATTGAGTTTTGCGAGCAGAACCGTGTGTTTCTGATCGAGCGCAGGAGGGACGAACCGGAAGCGTATTTATATACGATCGCATGGTATGATATGCAGGGAATGCTCTGTTGGTTTCGGCCTGATATCTGCGGCGATTATTTCAGGAACGGGCGCAGATTGTCAGCAAGTTCGTCATTCCCATTTCGTCGGGAGCGGGCGCGTGGCGATGACGGCGGAGCGAGAGATTTCTTTGTCCCCAGCCCGGAGCAGGAGTTTCAATATTATCTTGTTAAAAAAATCGCGAAGGAGGCGTTGTCTGAAGCGCAAGGTGCGCATTTAAGCGAAGAGTGGGCTAAAAGTCCCGAAGCCTGTTTTGCACAAACATGCGGGATGTTTCCTGAACGGGAGAGGGCACTGATAAAGACGGCCGCCGAAACCAACTGCTGGGGCGGGATCCAAGTCTCCATTGCGCACATGAAGCGAGTTCTTTTTAAGAAACTGGATTGGTCTGCCAGGGCAATGGTTGGAAAACTGCGCTGCCGGATTCGATCCGTGTGCCAGCCTCACGGCTTTTTCATGGCGCTCATGGGACCTGACGGCAGCGGTAAGAGCAGTGTCATTGCCGGGGCAACGCGAGAGCTGGCTCCTTTTTTCCCGGATATTCTCTGCTTTCACCTCCGCCCGCAATTGGGTTGTCCTGTGAGTGACGTGACAGTCATTGACCCGCATGCATCCGAAAACCGGAGGTTTTTCATGTCAACTGTAAAACTATGCTACTGGCTGTTTGATTATATTGTCGGCTACATGGTTAAAATCCTTCCGTTTCTTTTACGGTCGCGGCTGGTAGTGTTTGATCGATACTTTTACGACTTGTTGGTTGATCCGAAGCGCTATAGATATGGCGGTTCCATGAAGTGGGTTCGCGCATGTTTTCATCTTGTGCCGACGCCTGATCTAGTTTTAATGCTCGACGGTAATGCCGGGATATTCCAAGGCAGAAAGCGTGAGGTGAGTTTTTCCGAAACGGAGCGTCAGATCGGGCAATATCGCGCACTAAACCTTGCATTGGATCGTGCAGAGATCATTGATGCTTCACAACCACTCGAAGTAGTTGTTCGATCTGTTCTTCTATCAGTTTTTGGCGCAATGATGCAGCGTGTTTTGCGGCGTGTCCGAAAAAAAACATTTTGTCTCAACCGTCGCAAATACTGATAATGTTCACCCTGAAAGGAAATTTCGCCGCCATTGCGACTGCAATGGTGGAGAACCAAGAAAACGCAGAAAATCATTTCCGTGTTTTTGAGACGATTCTTGGATGTGCAATCTCACGCGTATTCAACGGTGCTTCTTCTGGTGGCCACGCCCGATGAAAATTCCCTGGATCAGTTTGTTTGTAGAGAAGCCCGTCGGGGAGAGGCGCGAGTTTGTGTATTTGCGGCGGCAGGGCATTCCGTTCCTTTACTTCGACCGCAATAAGGAATCCGCATTGCAGGCGCTGGAGTCCTACCCGGCGCAAAGTTTTGCTGCCAGGATTTTTCGCATAACAGTCAGGGGTGCGATTGCGAGCGGTTTGGGGTGGGGGCTTCCGCGCATTTGGGCGTCCATTCCGGCGCGCAGTTCTTTTGGAGATTTTCTTATTTCCTGTTCGGGAGAGCGTGGGATCCCCGCTTTCAGCGTACTTTGCGGGAATCCCAGGACTCGCGGGCGGCGATTTATTTTCACCCTTTTGCGCGGAAAGCGTGTGCCGGAGATTGTGGTGAAAGCCGGATTTTCCTCCCGTGCCCGGGAATTGATACTTAAAGAGATCGTGTTTCTTGAAAGTGCCGCGCTGCATGTCAGCGGGATTCCAAAGGTTCTGAACAAGCTCGACGACGGACATGTGGCGGCATTTGCTTCCGAGCATCTCGCCGGACATGCGGCCAGAGGGTTTGATGCCGCGAAGCTTTCTGTGCTGATGGACAGCTTGATCAGGGGCGCTTCGCGTCGCCCGGTGAAGGATTTTCCCGAATGGAAGGAAATGGAAGCCGTCCAAAACCCGCTCTTCAGGAGGGCGGGCAGATGTTTGGCAGATGCGCATGTGGTGCCAGTCGTATCCCACGGAGATCTGGTGCCATGGAATATCAAGGTCGACCCGCAGAACAAATGGAGCGCGCTGGATTGGGAAAACGGGAGCATGGAGGGGATTCCCGGGTGGGACTGGTATCATTATTATGTTCAGACTTCCGTTCTTGTTTTTCGTGAAAGCGCCCGGGAAACATTTTCGCGAATTCGGGAGCTGATCCTCGCTCCGGAGTTCCAACGATACGCTGCGGCTACCGGCATCGCGGGGTTCGAAGTGCCTTTGTTTGCCGCCTGTCTCAGCCGAATCGAAAGCCGCCAACAAGCCGATCGCTACCAAAGCATCCGGGCGCTCATCCGCAATTTTGACGCGGAGTTCCCGGGTTGGGATCAACAAGGCGCGAGCATGGCCGAACCGGGCCCGCAGGGTTCACCGGATACCTTTTCGATTGTTACTCCGTGTTACAACCAGCTCGACTGGCTGCGGCTGTGCGTGGCAAGCGTCCGGGATCAGGTTGACGTTGCCTCAAACGAAATGCGAAATGTGGAATGCGGAATGCGGAATGCGGAATCTGAAATCCAAAATTCAAAATCCAAAATCCCGACCTTGGCGGTCGAGCACATTATCCAGGATGCGGGAACTCCGGGGATCGATGACTTTGCACGCGAGGTTGGAGGCGACTTTTACCGCGACGGGAAGCTGGTTTTTCGAGGGGAATATGGGGCATGCGGAATGCGGAATGCGGAATTGTCCGGATCCTCGGAGCATCCAAAATCCAAAATCCAAAATCCAGAATCCCTGCCCACCTATCGGATTGTCATTTTCAGCGAACGCGATACTGGCATGTATGATGCGATCAACCGGGGTGTCTGGCGAGCGAGCGGGCAGATCATCGCGTGGCTGAACAGTGATGAGCAGTATCTTCCGGGCACACTTGAAAAAGCGGCCCGTTTTTTTGATGGCCAGCCCGAAAAGGATGTGCTTTTTGGAGACGCCCTGCTTTTGGATGAGGGCGGAAACATTCTTTCATACCGAAGAGCTATTCTTCCGCACAGGCGGCATATCATGCTGGCGCATTTGAACACGTTGTCATGCGCCACGTTTGTGAGGCGAAGGGTTTTTGATCGCGGCTTTGTGCTGGATGCCTCCTGCAAGGCCATTGCTGATGCCCTATGGGTTGTGGACATGCTGGTGGCGCGGGTGAAGATGGGAGTGATGTCGGAACCCCTTTCCGCATTTACCATCACGACTTCGAACCTTGGGCAATCCGCGCTGGCATTCACGGAGGCGATGTTGTGGCGGAAGAAGCTATCGGCTTTTGAGCGATCCTTCCGCATGCCGATTATTTTTCTGCACCGGCTGAGGAAGTTTTTTGCCGGAGCCTATGGATATAAATCCATACAAACAGCCTTGTTCACTCAATCCAGTTCCGGAGTGCGAGTTGCAACCGCTGTGCCGAGCATTCCGTTCACATGGCCTCAGGCCGAGCAGGAGCACGCATTGCATGAGCAGACGACGGGGACGGCATTCTTTTTGAAAAGTTATTTGCTCGCGGGCATTTTATTTCCATTGATTTTTTCTCTATTCGCACAATGGCTGGAACGGTTTGTGCCCGGGATGGCGATCGCGCCGTTTTTGTATGTTGTTTTTCTTCTTGGCATTGCGTTTTACTCCAGTCCGTTCAACGTGGTTTTGGCGGGAGGCATTTTTTCCATCAGTGTGTATATTTCCTTTGTCGCGCACATGAATGCCATGCCGGGATCCGGGTTGGGCGGCGGTTATGTGATGGTGCGGATGGCCAGTTTTTTTCTTGCTTGCGGCGCCGCATTTTTTTTCGGGGTTTTTCGGCGCAAGGCACGTTTAGCCGAAGAGCGAACCGTGCAGGTGCTGGAAAACATTCCTGTTCCGCTTTTCATCTCCGATGCGACGGGTTTGATATCATTTGCCAACAAACCGGGGAGAGAACTCTTCGGGGACATGGATTGTCAGTTTGGCAGTGAAAAATGGAGTTCGCTCATGATGGCGGACACAGATGAAGGGAGTGCCACGCGGAAATACGTGCAATATTTTTCAAAAGCGAGCGTCGAACCATTTGCGGTTTCTCTCACGCTGGCCACAAACCGCCGCCAAACGACCTTTGCCAGCCTGCTCTGCCTTGGCTCGGGTGACAAAAAGATTATGCTGACAGTTCTGGACGCAGCATCGTCCGAATTTTCTTCTACAGCACGGGTTTCCTAATGCCTCCTATTGTTAGCATCTGTGCCGTGGCTCAAACGCCCCCTCCTATTCATGGTCAGTCCGCCATGAACCGATTGCTGCTGGACGGTTCCTATCGCCGGGTGCGGTTGTTGCATGTTCGCATGGCATTTTCTGAGAAAATCGAGGAAGTTGCCGAGTTCCAGTGGTCGAAGATCGCCCATCTTTTTTCCGTCACCGCGCGGGTGATTTGGATCCGTATTCGTTTCCGGGCGCCGACTCTTTACTATCCGCCCGCGAGTCCGAACATGGTTCCATTTCTGAGAGATTGTGCCATCCTGATATCAACCCGCTGGATGTTTCGGCGCACGGTGTTTCACTTTCATGCCAATGGCATTTCCGAGCTTTATCCCCGGCTGCGCTTTCCTCTGAAGCTTCTTTACCGGCTGGCCTACTCGAATCCGGATCTTTGCATCTGCCTGACCCGGCATGGAACCGCGGACGCCAGGCATTTCGGAAGCAGGGAGATCGCCGTTGTTCCGAACGGGATTCCGGATGTCGTGCGGGATGGGAAGCGTGCGATGCGGAACGAGGGAGGAGTTCCGACGATCCTTTTCCTTGCGGCGGTGTCGCGGGAAAAAGGTGCCGGCGTTTTTCTGGAGGCCCTGAGCATTTTGGTTTCCAGAAAGCTTGCCTTTCGCGGGGTGGTTGCTGGGCCGTTTCTGTCCGCCGCCGAGGAGCGGGATCTCCGGGCGCTTGCGGCGTCGCGGGATTTGGACGACAGGATTTCGTGGAGCGGACCGCTCGAAGGCGATGCGAAATGGGCGATGTATGGCGGGGCGGATATCTTCTGCTTCCCGAGCCATTATTCCTCGGAGACATTCGGGCTGGTGCTTGTGGAGGCGATGATGTTCAGCCTGCCGGTCGTGTCAACGCACTGGCGCGGAATCCCGGATGTTGTCGCTGACGGCACGACGGGTTTTCTGGTTCCCACCCATGATCCCGTTGCGGTGGCCGACCGCTTGGAGCAACTCCTCAATGACCGGGTGCTTCGGGAAACCATGGGCGCGGCAGGGCGGCGGCGCTTCGAGGAGAACTTCACCGTCGAGAGGTTCCGCGAGAATATGGAGCGAGCCCTTGCCGGCGATGAGGGCGATGAGCACGGGAGCCCGGGGCTTCTTCACGCAGAGACGCCGGGTCTGCGGAGAAAAACTGTTTGCGGGATGAGCGGGAGCGGCCCGGAATCCGAGCTCCGAACGATCCCGGTCATCGGCACTCCGCTGGCCCTGACAAACTACGAGGGGCTTTCGCATTTCCTTTTGGATCGGGCCCGGCAGGCGGGCGCGTTCGCGGTGGATTTTTCGAACACGCAGATTGTGACCATGCGGCGGCATGAGCCGGAGTTCAGGGAGTTGTCCGGCTGCATGGATCTTTGCGTTCCCGACGGGATGCCGCTGGTGTGGGCGCTGAATTTTCGTGGCGCCGGGTTGGATGACCGCGTGTATGGGCCGACGTTCACCCGGCGGTTTCTGGGTTCCTGTCCGGCGGACGCCACGCACTACCTTGTCGGCGGCTCCGCGGAGTGCGGCGACAAATTCCGCGAGCGCATGCGGGAGCTGAACCCGTCGCTGAGATTTGGCGGCGGATTCCACGGGAAGTGTTCCGCCGACGGGATCCTCGACGACGACGAGCGGGTCCTTGCGGAAATCCTCGCGCTCCAGCCGGATTTTATCTGGGTCGGTCTCGGAACTCCCAAGCAATATGCGTGGATCGCCCGCATCAAGCCGCTGCTCAGCCGCGGCGTGCTTCTCGCGGTCGGGTTTGCGTTCGACGTCAATGCCGGCATGAAGGGCGACGCGCCGATGTGGATGCAGAAGCGCGGCCTCACCTGGCTTTACCGGATGGCGAGCGAGCCGGGACGGCTTGGCGGACGGTATCTCAAATGGAACACGCTTTTTTTGTGGTATCTCCTCGCCCAAGGAGGGGAGAGGAAGGCATGATCTCCGGATCGGAAATTTCCTTGGCGGAACACGCGATGCGTTTCGCAAGGGACGGCTCCGGAAAAATATTTTTTCTATTTTCATGTTGAACGGTCCGTTGAAATTATTGCGTTCGCTCGTCTTGAGTGTTGCGCGCCTGTTGGGGGGCGAGATCCGCGATTGCCGGACCGGTGCTTCGCTTGGGCGGGGGCTGCTGCTGCCGTGGAGAGGGAAGATTCTCCTGATTGGTGTGGATGAGACGGTTGCGCCGGTGATTGTGCCGCAGGCGCGGATCACCTACTGGAAGCAGGAAATCGGGTTCACCCGCCACGCCGAACCGGATTTCCCGCGCGCCGAGCCCGCGATCTCGTTGCTGAAAAGCAGCCCGTATGCCGGCATGCCCTCGCGGGTGATGCTCGTGATATTGGATCATCGGATGCCCGATGAGGTTTCCGCGACGATCCGGCAGTGGATCCGGCACGGGATCCCCGAAGAGGACATCCTGCTTGCCTACGGGGGGAGCCGCGCGGGCTTCGAGGGCGTTTCCGCAGCCAACATTTTTTTTGTTTCCGATCCGAGACTGCGGACGAGCGACCACCAGCGCGAGGCGCAGAGCTACCGGGCGATCTTTTCGGAGGTCTGCGAGAGGTTAAAATCCTCGGTGTTCACCCACATCCTTTTTGTGGAATACGACCACATCCCGCTGGCGCGCGATCCCGCCGCCAATTATCTGAAGGCTTTGGTCGCGCGGGATGCCGACGTGCTTTGCCACAAGCTCAGGAGGATCGATTCGACCATCCATCCGCACTGGCCCGGAAGCCCGCCGGCCTCGCTGCGGCGGCCGGAGATCCTGAGCATGATGGGAACCGGGCACTTCTGGAAGCGCGAGGCGTGGGAGGCTGTGAGCGGTTCGGATTCCCTGGCGTCCTGGTATTTGGAGATCGATCTGCCCACCTCGGCACACGAGCTCGGGTTCCGGGTTTTGGGGCTCCCCGAGCAGGATCGGTTTGTCGTCAACCTGACCGAGAATTTGTCGTTTTCCGCTGACGACGCACTGGCCGCCGGCGCGTGGACGTTGCACCCGGTGAAAAAAACCGCCGGGCCGCCCGCGCAGTAAACCCGAAATCGCCGTCTTGACTTCGCGGCGGGGAAGCTTTCCGTTAGCGATTCCGTTTTTATGTCATCCCCATCCATTCCTGCCAACACTCCGGAAGCCGGCAGGGCCGTGCTCTGGTGGAAAATCGCGTGTGTGCTCGTGCTCGGCGGGCTCACGGCGTTTGGATTTTTCGGCATGCAATCCGTCAACCAGCACGGCGGGGCCGGGATCTCGATGGAACTTCCGGCGTTGATCGGCACCTTCCGGGGCACGACGCAAGCTGTCTCCGACGCCGAGAAGGTCGTGCTGCCGGCGGACACGGAGTTCTCCAAGATGCTCTACAAAAATGCGGACGACGTCCCGGTCAACGTGCAGATCGTTCTGGCGGGGGCGGAAAAGCGGAGCATCCACCGTCCGGAGGTTTGCCTGCCCGCGCAGGGCTGGACGATTATCTCGCGGGGCGTGGTGCGTGTGCCGCTCGCCAACGGGCAGAGCCTGGAGGTGATGCAGCTCGTCCTGTCGCGCCCGATCGAGGTGCGCGCGGGCGATATCCGGACCTTGAACTCGGTGTTTTTGTATTGGTTTGTGGGGGATCGGGTGACGACGCCGAGCCATGTGATGCGGCTTTTTCTCACGAGCTGGGACCGGGTGGTGCACAGGAAAAATCATCGCTGGGCCTACGTGATCGCGAGCGCCCCCGTTCTCAAGGGACTTGCCCCACAAGGACTGGATCTCCCGGAAACCGAGAGCCTGCTGAAGGGCTTCGTCGGCGAGCTCGCGCCGAAAATCATGCTGAACAAAAAGGATGCCCCCTGAAGTGAGCGAAGAGAAATTTTCCAAGCCCCTGACCTTCCGCAACGGAAGGCTTCCGCTCTTTGCGGCCGGCGCGACAGCCGTCGCCCTGCTCGGTCTGCTTCTTTCGCTCCCATACAGCTTCGGCGTGGGAGCGAGCACATTTTCCATCGCCGAGTTTCTCTGGATCAATTGGACCACGAACCCGGAGATGCAGCACGGGTTCTTTGTCCTCCCGATTATCGCCTATCTCATCTACCAGAGCCGCGGGGAGCTTTCGGAAGTCCCCCTGTCCGGTGCCAGCCTCCCCGGCCTGCTGGTTCTCGCCGGCGGGCTTTTTCTTTTTTGGGCCGGCAGCCAGGCGGATGTCACCAGCATCGGTTTGGTGAGCCTGATGGGTGTCGTGGTCGGGCTGGTCTGGTTTTTTCTGGGCTGGCGCATGCTGCTGATGCTCTCGTTTCCCATCGGTTTCTTCATCTTCGCCATTCCGATTCCGGGGCTCGATACGATGGTCGCCTTTCCCCTGCGCGTGATCATGTCGAACGCCAGCGCGGCGGTGCTGGAATTTCTCGGTATTGATGTGATCCGGCAGGGAACCGGAATCCTCTCCGCGCCGGATCCGCTGCTCGGGCTACCGGCCGGCAAAAAGTTTTCCGTGGATGTTGCCGACCCTTGTTCGGGGATCCGCTCGCTGTTCGCCCTGCTCATGGTTTCCGCCCTCTACGCGCATTTCACCCTGAAGTCCTGGTGGGGAAAATGGATCCTGTTTCTTTGTGCGATCCCCCTTGCCATCGCCGGCAACCTTGCCCGGATCCTTGCCCTCACGCTTGCCACGATCGCCTTCGGCACCGAGTTCGCCATCGGAAAAAATGCCCTCACCGAACCGAGCTGGTTTCACATGGCGACCGGATACCTCGTCTTTGCCGTCGCCATCGCAGGAATGATCGGGGTCGCCTGGCTTCTCGGACAGGGCGGAAACCTGAAAGCAAAATCCACGGAGCTTCTCCAGAACCTCCACCAAGCGCCCGGGAAGCCGGATCGCGCCTTGAATTCCGTGCCATCGCCACCCGGCGAAACCGGCGAATCTCCCCGCGAAAAAAACCGCCGCCCCGATTCGCCTTACTGACTTTCTATGCCGGGGAATATTCTTCGGGATCCGGCCGTCCGGTATGGGCTGAAGTTCGGGCTGGCCGGCGTGCTGGCGGTTTATATTTCTCTGGTGATCCGGCTCGACAATCCGGGCTGGGCGCTGTTCACGGTCTTCGTGCTGATGGTCGCGCAGTATGTCGGCGCGATTTCCGAGAAATCGATTTTCCGGCTGATCGGGACGTTCGTCGGCGGGGTCGCCGGGTATGTGATCACCGGGGCGTTCGAGCAGGATCCGTTGATTTTTCTTGGTTTGGTCGGGCTGATTGTCGGCGGCTGCACGGCGCTGTTCGGGCAGAGCCGGTATCCGTATGCGTTTCTGCTTTGCGGGATGACGACGCTGGTCGTGGCGAGCAACGGGATGGGCGATCCGGCGACCTCGTGGACGTTCATGCTGTCGCGGATCGAGGAGATTTTCGTGGGGATCGTCGTGGTGATGGTCGTGCAGAGCGTGATTTGGCCGCGGTATGCGCGCGTCGAATTTTTGGAAAACGTGCGGGCTTTGTTCGGCGATCTGCGGGGGTGTTTTCTGGATGCGCCCGGGATCCGGAGCGACGGGCGGGAGGCGGAGGGTGAGCTCCGCGCGCAGGATTTCCCGGCGCGGATCACCGGGCTGCGGACGCTTCTGGAATTTGGATCGCGGGAGAGCCTGTATTTCCGGCGCAAGCTGAACGTCTATTACGAGCTGACCGGATGCCTTGGCAAGATTGCCTACGCGATCGGGTCGCTGCGCGAGAAAATCCCGGCCGACTCCCTCTACCGCCGGCATGCGGGAGCGGAGATCGATGCGGTCTATGCAGAGATTGCCGCCGCGCTGGCCGATCTGGAAGACCCCGCCTCGTGCAAGGTTTCGCGGGCGCATGTGCGCGTGGCGATGGACGCGGCGTTCGGGGTGCTGGAGAGCGCGTTTCTGACGATGCGTGCGGGCGATCTGGTGCGGGCGATTCCGGCCCGGCATGCGATGGTGCTCGGCCTTCACGTTCTCGGGCTGGATGAAATCCGCGCGCAGGTCGTGCGGGCTCACGAGATTCTCGACGCCTCGGCGGATGACGTCATTGAGAAGTCACCGGTGCCGGTTGCGCCGCCGTGGCCTCCGCCATTCTGGATCAAGAACGGTGTGAAATCCGGCCTCGCGCTCGTGGCGGCGCTCGTCCTCAACAACTGGCTGCACCCGCCCGGAGGGTCGATGTTTGTCCTTGGCACCTGGGTGTTCACGGCGCTGAACGCGGCGAGCCCTGGCGGCCAGGGCGATCGGAGGGCCTTCCACCTGATCCCGCTGAACGTCGTCGCGCTTGCGGCTCTGAGCCTGGTTCTCCTCGCCGCGAGGCCGATGCTTTCGAGCTACGCCGTGATGAACACGATCATTTTCTGCTGGTTGTTCGTCTGGGGATACCAGTCGTTCACCACCCGGGGAATGACGATTCCGATGCAGCTCGGGATGCTTGTGATCGTGGGGATTCTCGGGCTCAACGGACAGGAGCCGGTCAGCTTCCAGGCCGTCGCCAATTTGTTTTTCGGGCTGGTGCTGGCGCTCGTGGTCTCTGCCATTTTTCAGCGGCTGCTGTGGCCGTCGCTCCCGCAGTGGGAGATCCGCGACCGGTTTGTCGCGATGCTCGGCATCTGCCGCCGGCTGCTTGCGCGCGAGCCCACGCCGCTGTGGATCAAGGCCCGCCTGGCACTGATCCCCGGCGAGGTAGGTGCCCGCCTCGGTCATCTGACCCCTCCGATCTGCCCGCAGGGCGAGCCGGAAAAACTCCGCGAGCTCATGAAAACCCTCGCGCGGATCGGAGGAAATTTCGCCGTCTCGCTGGATAAAATTCAGATCCCCGACCGGCAGTCTGCCGCCGGGCGGGAGCTCATCGCGCGCGTCGAGGCAGATCTGTCCACCGGCCTCGAGGCCCTGCAAGGCGGGTTCCACAGCGGAGCGGACGTCCGGGTTGACGAGGACGGCCTCGGGCGGGCTGTAAAAAATCTGGGTGATTGGCTGGCCCGCACCCGCCTCGAGATGATTGCGTCCGGCAGCCCGCCACTCACCAACGCCCGCCTGGCTGGGTTTGTGAAGCGATACGCGCTGATGGCCGATGATCTGTCCGCTGCCGGCCGCCAGTTTTCCGCGCTTCGCCTCCCGCTCTACATGGGGGATTTTTCGCTTTAGGGACTGTAAAAGATTTAGCGTCCGGTGGCGGCGAGGAACGGGCGGATCATTTCCGAGAGTTCCTGGAACGCGGCGAAGTCCACCTGTTGCTGTCCGTCGCTCATTGCCTCGGCGGGGTTCGGGTGGACCTCGACGAGCAGGCCGTCGGCTTTGAGGGCAACGGCACCGCAGCAGAGGGCGAGGACGAGATCCGAGCGGCCGCATCCCTGGCTGGGATCCACGATGACCGGGAGGTGGGATTCCTTTTTTGCGGCCGCGACCGCCGCGAGGTCGAGCGTGTTTCGGGTATAGGTCTCGAACGTGCGGATGCCCCGCTCGCAGAGGAGGACGTTCGGGTTCCCGTGGGCGAGGATGTATTCGGCTGCAAGCAGCCATTCCTCGATCCGCTCGCTCATCCCCCGCTTGAGCAAAACGGGTTTGCCAGATTTTGCGCACTCGATGAGAAGCTGGAAATTCTGGGCGTTGCGCGCGCCGATCTGGAGGATGTCCGCCGTGGCGGCGACGTGCTCGACATCGCGTTCGCTCAGGATCTCGGTGATGATTTTGAGGCCGGTTTCGCGGCGGGCGAGGTCGAGGAGGCGGAGCCCTTCTTTCCCGAGCCCTTGGAACTCATACGGCGAGGTGCGCGGTTTGTAGGCGCCTCCGCGAAGGATCACCGCTCCGGCGGCTTTGACCGCGCGGGCGGTGGAGAGGAGCTGCTCCTCGCTTTCCACCGAGCACGGTCCGGCCATCATCGCGAAATGTCCGCCCCCGATTTTGACGCCGTCCACATCCACGACCGTGTCCTCCGGGTGCGACTCCCGGCTGGCCAGCTTGTAGCGCTTCTGCACGCGCAGGACGCTTTCCACCTGCGGGAACGCGGTGAGCGACTCGAGGCTCTGGTGAGTCCGCTCGTCGCCGATCGCCGCGATGACCGTCTGCGTCACTCCAAAAATCGGCGCCGGTTCGTAGCCGAGCTTCGCGACCTCTGCGATCACTTCATCAATGGCGGCTTTCGGGGTGTGCGGACGGAGGACAATGATCATAGGAAACAAATTCAAGACCGGCGCGGCGGAAGGATCAACACAATCCGGAGGGGAGGCGCGCAGCGGTCTCGACAAGCCGGTGCGGCGCGGGTATTTGGAGGCGATGAAAAAATTTCTTTTCTTCGCGCTGATCGCGCTCGTGTCCGGCCCCGCGTGCGGCCTGGCCTTCGACGACATCCAAATCCTTCCGGCCCGCAAGAAGCTGGAGGAGGACAGCGCGCGGACGGAAAAAAATATTTCGATCAAGACCAAGCAGATCGTCTATTCGGTCAAGGTCACAAACTCTTCGTTCAAGGAGATCCAGAACGCCACGATCAAATACAATATTTTTTACCAGGACGCCCAGCTCGGCAGCAAAGCCGAGCCCGAGGTGAGAATCGCATCGGGCTCTGAATCCTTTCCCAGCCTGCTTTCGAACAAAGCCGTCGAGTTCGACACGAAGGCCATCGAACTCAGCGAGGGCAAGCTCGATGCGGGCTGGTATTTTACCGGCGGCGGCAAGTCGTCATCCCGTGACAAAGTCGTCGGGGTTTGGTTCAAGGCGTTCAATGCCGAGGGCAAGCAGATCGGCGAATATACCAACCCATCCTCCGTGACCCAAAAGCGAAAGTGGACGGAGTAGGATCGCTGGACTTCGGAGGGAACGGGGGCCCGGAGATTTGTGAGGGAGGGCTGCGGGCCGTCAGCTCGCATGAAAAAATCGGACAGGCAGCTCCATGAGCAACTGGCATCGTGCATTTCATCAGGCGGCGGCGGCGATCCGGGCGAACTTGCTCCCCGGTCTCCTGCTGCAATGCCTGCTGCTGATCTTCTTTTCTGCTTATGTCGCCCATGAGGGGACGCGGGCGTTTTTGGGGGACATCGCGCACATCAAGGAAGAGGCGGGATACCTTTTCTCCTTTGTCTGCTATGTCGCCTCATCCGCGTTGCTTCCGGAAATCCTGCGCATCGCCTTTTTCCAAAATGGCCGGCCCGCATGGCGGAACCTCCGGCTGTTCCTGACCGCCGCGCCCGCATGGGGATGCCTCGGCATGCTTGTGGATTTATTCTACCGCTGCCAGGCTGGCTGGTTTGGGACGGGCAACGACCTGATGACGATCCTTCCCAAAGTTGCAGTGGATCAGCTCCTCTACGCCCCGTTCCTTGCGAATCCGATCGCCATCGCCTGGTTTATCTGGCGCGACGAGGGATTCCGCCGGTCCGCGTGGCCGAAGATTTTTTATTCCGGATTTTTCATGGAGCGGGTTTTTTCGGTGCAGGTTTCCAGTTGGATCGTCTGGGTTCCCGGCGTGGCGCTCGTGTATTTTATGCCGCCGCACCTGCAGATTCCGGTGGCCGTTTTTGTGCAGACGTTTTGGGTGCTGATCTTCACGACGCTCGGGCAGGGGGCGAACGGCGAGCGGGAATTGTGACGGAATTGTCACATTTCTTCCCTTTGCCGATTGCCGATCGTCGGCAATGATCTGCCCGCTCACTAAACCATGAAAGCACAAAACCACACATTGATCAGGCGTACAGCCTGCCTCGCCAAGGCACTGCTCGCGGCCACGCTCCTCTCCGCTCCGGCGTTTGCCGGGACGGCAACGCCGGAACCTTCCACCACTCCGCTTGCCGACTGGTGGAATGGAAAATACATGACAGGAAACTGGTTCGGCGTCCGCGATGCGCTGGCCGACAAAGGGCTGACGTTCAATGGAAAATATTACGGCGCGTTTTTCGGCGTTGTGGACAGCGAGCGCGGAGCCCGCGGGTTCTGGGATCAGGGGATCGAGTTCGGTGCCGAGCACAATTTCGGCAAGCTGCTGAACGTGGAGGCCCTCAACGGCGTCAAGGGGTTCGCTCAATTCCGCTACCGCGACTCGCAATTGGCCGCGGATCCGAACCAGTTTGTCATGGGCAACAGCCTGTTCAGCCCGACGAACTGGTATTCCGGAACGCAATTCCGGGTTCTTTCGTTCGGCCTGGAAGTCGGCACGGCCGGGCTGCTGCCAGTGAAGGACATGGTGGTGCTGCGCGGCGGCTGGCTGCGCCCCCAGGCGGAGTTCATTGACCAGCCGCTTTCGAAGCTCTTCCTCAACAACGCGGTGGCCAGCGCGAAGGGTGTGGGCGGCAACATCCCGTTCTCGTCGAGCTTCGCGACATGGGGCGGCACGCTGAAGATCAAGCCGACCGAGTGGTCGTATCTCAAGGGCGGACTTTTCATGTCCTATCCCCAGGCCACCGCCAGCAAGAATCACGGGGTCGCCTTTCAGGGCTACGGGCCGGACACGAGCCAGAACGGCCTCATGACGATGGTGGAAACCGGCCTCACCCCGAAGATCGGCCCGTCCCAGCTCCCGGGCAAATACGCGATCGGCGGATACTACTACGGAACCTCGAAAAAATCTTTCTTGGGCACGACTGGCTACGGGCAATACGGGATGTATATCCAGGCCGACCAGATGCTTTTTCGCGAGGCGTCCCCCGCCCCGCTCGCCAAGGGTCCGTCCGATGGCAAGAGCGTCGCGGACGGGAAGGATTTCAAATCCCCGGTCGCGCCTGAAAAGCCGAAGCTCTCGAACCAGGGACTCAGCATGTTCAGCCTCGTGACCCTCGCCCCGAAGTATAACAATCTTTTCCCGTTCTACTTCCACACCGGCCTCGTTTACACCGGGCTCATCCCGCACCGCGATGAGGATCTCACGATCGTCTCGGTCGCCTACGGAAGCTACAGCTACAACAACATCGAGAACCTCCAGAACACCGGCAATACGAACCAGCCGAACTACACGATGTTCCTCGAAGCCGGCTACCGGATCCAGATCAACAGCTGGGCATTTGTCCAGCCGTTCGCACAATATGAGATCCGCCCGGCTGGAACCGGGATCGTGCAGAACGCCACGATCCTCGGGTTCTACACCGGCCTCGTATTCTAAAACTCCATTCCGCAACACGGCAGAAAATAGCAGCCGCCGCCGGGGCCATCCCCGGCGGCGGTTTTTTTTGCTTTGGCCGGAAGCGGCCGCCGCAGGATGTCTGACCTTTGGGATAAGAGACTTTCTCTGTCTCGCTTCCGGCTATTTTGCAGGGAAATACCGGTCGATGATCGGCTGGATGGCATCCGAACGGATCCAGCAGGCTGCGGTGTGGGGGGTCGCAAAAGCTCGGGCGAGTGACGGTGCGGGGTGCAGATCCATTGGAAAAAAACCACAGCCCCGGTTTGTGTTTTCCGCGGGCTTTGGTATGTGTGCGGGGTGATTGCATTTCTTGAAGGGATTTTGGCGGAGGCGCTGCCGACGCAGATCGTCGTCAACGTCCACGGGGTCGGGTATCAGGTGATGATCCCGATTTCGAGTTACGATCGGCTTCCGCAGCCGGGCGCGCCGGTGAAAATCCTGACCCACCTCGCGGTGCGCGAGGACGCGCATGTGCTCTACGGGTTTTTTTCCGCGGCCGAGCGGGATCTGTTCCGGCTGCTGCTCCACCATGTCACCGGGGTGGGGCCGAAGATCGCGCTGGCGGTGCTCAGCGGGCTTCCGGTTGAGATGTTCCAGGCGGCGGTCGTAGCGGGCGACATCGCGGCGATTTCGAAGGTCAGCGGCGTGGGAAAAAAGACCGCCGAGCGGATCGTGCTCGAGCTCAAGGACAAGGTCGGCGTCGCGGCCGAGTGGGAGGCGTCGAGTGCGAAGAACGCCCCGAGCGAGAC
>Ga0194054_10000140_pt1 | contig 36661 bp, 21 predicted proteins | sample SepL2210m_MetaG_FD_163628 | JGI IMG/M metagenome (GOLD analysis project Ga0194054, IMG submission 163628) | Anoxic zone freshwater microbial communities from boreal shield lake in IISD Experimental Lakes Area, Ontario, Canada - Sep2016-L227-10m | ecosystem: Environmental > Aquatic > Freshwater... | reverse complement strand
GAGAAAAATAAGGCCGACCTCTGCGCTTCCATTCAGAGAACGATTCTTGATATTCTCCTGTTAAGGCTGGAAAAAGCAGCCGGAGAGACCGGTATTCGTGAAATAGCCATCGCAGGTGGCGTTTCGGCAAATTCTGGATTAAGATCAAGGCTGGCCGACCTGAAGCATGAAAAGGGATGGAACATATACATACCACCTCTGGCTTACACAACCGATAATGCCGCGATGATTGCGGTCACAGGCTATTTTAAATACTTGAAAAAGGAATTTTCCAGCCAGTCGCATGCACCTTATGCAAGGAGCAGTTTCTGATCATTACCTGTCGTTAAGAAGCTGAAAGCGGTCCTCATCGGTGGCTTCCATCATTTTCCTCTGTCGGTTGTAATGATAGTAGTATGAGCCGTACTGGTTTTGTGGTAAGTTGAATGCCACCCACTGGTTCATAAAAAAGTCAAACAGGTATTCCCCATGCTTCTTTCCAAGATAACCGGCCATTTCGTATATGTTGCTTAACGACAGTGTATCTATATGGTATTTATACCTGACCGAGTTTGTCCAGGGATCAACAATGAAATTACCGTCAAAACTGTCGTATGCCGACTGGGAATCATATAAAACAGTCTTTTTGGGCTTTGTTGCATTGACTTTACTGAGTTCAAACCAAACGCTGAAATCCATAGCATTCAGATTGAATTTCCTGTAATAAACCGTATCATTTATAGGCTCCTTATCCTCGAGGGGGTAAGTGTACTCGTCAAGCTGGATCTGGCTTATGTTAAGCATATATGCCTGCGCCTGTTCACTTAGAAATGAATCAGCCTGGTCGGGCAGGTAAACTTCGAAATTGGCTTTTCTTAATGCAGCAATGAACTGGTTCACATAATCTTCCAGCAGGGCGGAATCGCTGATCCTTTGTATAAAGAGGCTGCTGTAAAACAGGGCTGAATCCTGCTGCTTGGGGGTCATTTGATCAAAACCGTCGATATCCTCACCCTTGTGATTGTATTTGTATATATAATCAGGAGGTGTTACCATCAGCCTGATCCTGGGGCCGCTTTTCACAAAATCCTGTGCAAGTTTCTGCTCCGGCAAACACGAAGCAAGAAACAGCAGGCTAAACCCCAGAAAATATGTAAGGCTTTTTATCATAGACATCATAATACAAAACTACTCTTTCTTACAAATATTATGCCGTAAAAATATTATCGAAGGTTTTTCTGAAGGAAACCGATCGCATCCTGGTTTTTCATTGATGCTGCCAGCATAAAATCTTTCAAGGCAGCTTCATTACGCCCTGCCATCCAGAAACTTAAAGCCCTTTGGAAGTAAATATCAGAGCTGATTGGTTTTAATGAAATTGCAGTGGTAAAGTCACTGACCGAGGCATCAAACTGTTTTAAATTACGAAAAGCAATGCCCCTGTTGATGTAAGCATCAGCAAAACCAGGGATCTGGAGCAGCGCAAAATTCAGTTCCTCAACAGCCTTTTCATTATCTCCAAGGTCGATCCTGGCAGCCGCCCTGCTGCTCCATGCCTGCATATATAAAGGAAAAATCATGATCGCCCGGCTAAAATTACTGATCGCCTGCGCATATTCCTGCCGGCCCACCTGTTCGCCGCCCAGGTTGACCATGGCACGGGCGCTGCCAGGGGCTTTACTAAGGCAATCACTCCAGAGGGTATATTCATCCGTCCACACTTTATTCCTCTCCCGGGTCATCCATCCAAGAACGCCACACTGCAAAAGCAACAGGAGGCTGGCAAGGCTTAAAACAACCTGCCCGCGGCCCGGCATGCCGGGCAGGAAAGATCTTTTTACCAGGATGACCCTTCCGAAAAGATAATAAAACAGCAGGACCCAGGCCAGGATAATCCCGGCGGCGCTTAAATAAACCCTGTGTTCAAAAATAAAATTCGAACGTGGCACCAGGCATTGTGGCGCAATTGTGATAAAAAACCAGGACAAGCCGAAGGAGACCAGCCTTTCCCTTTTATAAAGCCAGGCTGCCGCCGATATCAGGATGACAAGACCCGCAAGTTTTACCAGTACGTGAGGATTGGCCAGGCTGAGCGTTACCGGATAATTATAATCCAGTGTTTGGTTTACAGGCAGGAAAATAAGCCGGAGGTAAGTGAATATCACGTTAATCTGGGTGTAATAATACCTGGCAGGGGTTATGAAATAAGGATGCCCTTCGCGGGGCGGGATCAGGTGAAAGTATTTTCCTGATCCAATGGCAGCCCCTGCCAGTAAGATAAGAAAGCCAAACATTGCAATGAGCAGGACCCGGCCGGGGCGCCGCCTTGATTCATCCGCCCTGAAGAAAAAGAAAAAGTACAGAATCAGCATCAGCAGGGGCAAGGTCCATGCGATTTCCTTGGTAAAAAAACCCAGTAAGGCCGAAAAGCCCGCACCAAGGAGGAAACCGATACGGCGGGAGGTCCGGGGGGATAACAGCCCTTTTGTGAACAGCAACAGTGAAAGCAGGCAGAACATGGAAGCAAGGCTCACAAGCCTTTGAACAATATAGGTAACCGATTCTGTCATCAGGGGATGTACGGCAAAAATCAGGGCCGTGAAAAAAGCGATGTTCCCGGCTGAAGCTGAAAGAGGGTGTTTGGCCAGGTATGGTGAACTGAACATCAGCCTGATAAGTTCCCATAACAATAAGGCATTGAGGAGGTGTATGCCAAGGTTTACAAGATGGTAGCCAAATACGTCAAGCAAGCCAAAATGATAATTCAGCGCAAACGTGAAAAATGCAACCGGCCTGTATGGATTAAAGAGCATCCAGGCTCTCCAGTCTGAAAGTTCCCAAATGGCAGAATTGGAGACAATATTGGGAAAGTCATCAAAATGGAAAGAACAACAGAAAGAATTTGAATAAGCCGCAATACCTGCTATAATTATCAGGGCCGGATAAGCGAAACTTTCCTTTTTCAAGAGGACGTGTTTAATTTCTACTGTTCCTTGCGGATGAATTTTTCCCCGTATGCCTTGCCATAATCAAAGCACTTCTGCAAGGTTTCGGCATGGGGAGTAAATTTAATCATCAGCCCTTCATCGATTACATTCAGTTTAAGATTGACCAGGGCCGAGGTCATGATCTTTGCTCCTTCCCCGCTCCATCCGTAGGATCCGAATACCGCAGCGAGCTTCCCCCTGTCCCTGATGGGGTTAATCGCAGCGAAGACCTGGTATACCGGGAGTAAAATATTCTGGCTGAAGGTCGGGCAACCCAGCACGATGCCGGAACTCTGCATCAGTTTCTGCTCTATCGTCTGAAGATCCATGTATTCGATATTACAGAGGTCCACATCGATACCCCCTGCTGAACGGATGCCTTCTGCTAATTTTTCAGCAATCAGCCCCGTATTATGGTATGCAGAAACATACCCGAGGAAAACCTTATTCCGGTATGGATTTCTCAGGTATTCCTTGCAATATTCAACGGTTACATCAACCCAGCGCTTCCAGTCCTTTCTGAGGATCATACCGTGGCCGGGTGCGATCATGCTGATGTCAAGGTGTCGCATACGTTCAATGGCCTGGAGCATGAACCGGCTGTATGGCTTCATGATCACGTCGAAATAATACCTGAATGCATCGCTGAAATCGGGAACCTCATCATCAAACATATTTTCATTGCAGAAATGTTCCCCGAAAATGTCGCAGGTAAAAAGAATTTTTTCTTCGACCAGGTATGTCATGATCGAATCGGGCCAGTGCAGGTTTGCAGCCGCAATGAATTTCAGGGTTTTATTGCCAATGTCCAGGGTATGGCCATCTTTCACTGTCAGATGCGGGAATTCAAAACCAAGAAGGTCCTTCAGGTAGCGGATAGCGTTGCCGCTTCCGACGACCTTTGCTTTCGGCGCAATTGCCAGGAGTTTTGCAAGGCATCCCGAATGGTCGGGTTCGGTATGATCCATTACAATATAATCAATCTCAGCAGGGTCAACCAATGAGGTGAGTTTACTGAGATAAACCTCCCAGAAACCTTCCTTGACAGTTTCAATAACAACTTTTTTTCCGGCGTTGATGAAATAGGAATTGTAGGTAGTTCCGTATTTCGTTTCCATGACCACATCGAAAGTCACAATATCACGGTCAAGAACACCTATCCAGGAAACATCGTCGGTAAGAGCAAGTATTTTATTGTCGTTCATAGTAAGATTTTGATTTTGGACCGGTACTGCCTGCAAAATTAAAACAGTTCCATTTGTTCTCCTTCAGGTTCTTCCTTGGATTTCTTCCTGCCTGTCTTTTTCGGGGCTGGCTTTTCTTGTATACCAGAACTGGTTCCCGGTTCAGGTTCAGGTTTGGGTTTTATGCCCGCTTTGGGTCTGGGCCCCGGTTTAAGCCTGGGTTCAGCTTTAGGTTCTTCTCCTGAAACCTGGTCTTGTGAAGGTCTGTCTTCGGGTTTGTTCCCTGGTAAGGATTTCTTTTCGGTTTTTTGTTTTGCGGATGGCTTTTTCACTTTAGCAGGACTTTCACCGGCACTGGCCGTATTCAGGATCTCCTGAGATTCTGCAGTTTCTACGGTTACAGCCAGCGGAAGTTCAATGGCCGGCTCAAGGGCATGTTCATCCTGAGTTCCCTGCCCGTCGGATCCCTCTGCCGGGATCTCAGGCTCAGTAATCTGAAGTGGTTCCAGCCAGTCTATCTTTTTCACAGGATACAAGGTAAGTTTCCTGCCTTTCGCTTTGACTCCCTTTATGCCTATGAATTCATGAACAGAGATAATTTCCGATTCAGTTCCTTTGGTTTTCAGCTTCATATCGAACAGCATCTCCAGCTGGGGATACTTTTCAAACGTGAACAGTACCATTTTGTCTCCTGGCTCAACAAATTCAACTTTTTTCTCGGTAAGTTCAACAGTGAAGCGCTTAATATAATACTGCCTGGTAGCCGTTTCCTGGTAGATTGATGTAAAGACCCTTGACGGGTCATACTTTTCGATCAGTATCATATCCTCTTCGAAATGTGCCGACAGGTCGAAGGATGTCAGTTTGTACGAACCGCTTTGCATCACCGTGAGGATACGGTCGGCACCCTCGAATGCCCCCAGCAGCAGGCCGCGGCCTTCGGTGTTCAGGCGCTGCACTGTATCGTCATACCAGATGTTAAGGGAGCCCAGTGTTGAAACACCTTCCTGCCTGATCTCGATCTTCCGCACTGCGTATTTCGTCAGGGTATTCCCCATGGAATTCCTCCCCTTGATTGAAATGCTGGTAAAATCAAAGTCAAAGGAAGTTTTTTTAAGCCTGGGCTTGGGTTTCAGTTCCACTCTCACCACCTCAGCCTCCCCGTTGGGGTTTGCAGTGAAATAGAGCATCTTTGAGCCGGCCGTGCCTTTAGTGGAAGCATATTCCTTATCGCGGGTAACCCCCAGCACGCTGAACCTTTTTACCATGATCTTCCCGTTCTTGCCGTCGCGGTAGATCACGTTGTATACCGTACGGCTGTCGTTCTTCTGGAAGACATTGATATAGGTAACGTTCTGCCCAACGAAGACCTTTTCGGCCACTTTTGTCACGATAAAAGTACCATCGTCCCTGAACACTATGATATCGTCAATATCGGAGCAATCGCAAACAAATTCATCCTTGCGCAAACCGGTGCCTGCAAATCCTTCTTCACGGTTTACATAAAGTTTCTCGTTGGCAGCAGCAACCTTGACGGCCTCGATAACCTCGAAATTCCGTATTTCGGTTTTACGGTCACGGTTCCTGCCGTATTTTTTCCGGATCTGCCGGTAGTATTCAATGGCATAATCGATAAGATGGTCGAGATGGTTTTGCACTTCTTCCATATCGAGCCTGATGCCCTTCATCACCTCATCAGCTTTGGCTGAATTGAATTTGGAGATACGTTCGATGGGGATCTTCCTGAGCCGCCTGATATCATCGTCGTTTACAGCCCTGATGATCTGTTTTGCAAATGGTTTCAGCCCTTTTCGGATTGCTGTATCGATTTCCTCATCGGTCCTGCATTTCTTAATCCCTTCATAGACCTCATTTTCAATGAATATCTTCTCAAGGGAGGAATAATGCAGCTGCTCGTTGAGCTCTTCAAGTTTAATGGTCAGTTCAAGTTTCAGGAGATCGACTGTTTGCCGGGTGTTATGCCTGAGTATCTCTGAAACACCGATAAAAACAGGTTTCCCGTTCTGAATAACGCATGAGTTGGGAGAAATTGAAACTTCGCATTCGGTAAATGCATATAAGGCATCCATCGTGGTATCAGGCGACACTCCGGGGGCAAGATGGATTAGCACCTCTACGTTTTCAGCCGTATTGTCATCTATCTTCCGGATCTTGATCTTCCCTTTGTCGTTGGCAGTAAGAATAGAATCAATAATTGAGCCGGTTGTAGTTCCGAAAGGGATCTCTGTTATTTTAAGCGTTTTTTTATCCTCCTGAACTATCCTGGCCCTCACCCTCAGTTTCCCTCCCCGTAAACCGTCGTTATACCTGGAGACATCGATCATACCCCCTGTCAGGAAATCAGGGAACAGTTCAAATTCCTTGTCCTGCAGTATTTTTATGGAAGCATCTATGAGTTCATTGAAATTATGGGGAAGGATCTTGGATGCCAGTCCCACGGCAATGCCTTCAACCCCCATCGCGAGCAGGAGCGGAAATTTCGATGGTAGTGCTACCGGCTCTTTATTCCTGCCATCATAAGATGATTTCCAGGTGGTTGTTTTAGGGTTAAATAAAACGTCAAGGGCAAATTTCGACAGCCTTGCTTCTATATACCTTGAAGCTGCCGCGCTGTCGCCTGTAAGGATATTGCCCCAGTTCCCCTGGCAATCTATCAGCAGGTCTTTCTGGCCGAGTTGCACCAGGGCGTCACCGATCGATACATCCCCGTGAGGATGGTATTTCATTGTATGGCCGATGATATTTGCCACTTTGTTATAGCGCCCGTCATCAAGCTCCTTCATTGAATGAAGTATACGCCTCTGGACAGGTTTCAGGCCGTCGTTGATCTCAGGCACAGCCCGTTCCAGGATGACATAGGAAGCGTAATCGAGGAACCATCCCTGGTACATGTCGTTCAGGTGGATCGTCTTGGAGAGGGAGCCGGATTCCAGTTCGGGAGAATCGCCGTTTGAGATTGTTCCGTTATTTTCCTCGTCGGATTGCATTGCAGGATTTATCTATGTTACTATTCTTTGTTCAGGTTAAATTTCATAACGGCCCTGGCGCCATCATGCCTACTTCACAAGTTTCGAGATTGCCTTGAATGATTCACCCCCGGAGCTTCTGAGCAATTCAAAAAGGATTGATTCATAAGTGGTGATGATCGCGCCTTCATTTTTCATACGTTCTATTGCCCGGGCTTTATCGTTGGGCTTTCTTGAGGAGATGCAATCCTCAACAACCACCGCCTGGTAACCCTGGCTGACCAGGTCAATGACTGTCTGCAAAACACAAACATGGGCTTCTATCCCGGCAATGATCACGTTTTCTTTTCCTGAAGTGGCCAGTTCCAGGTTAAACCTGGGCTCGTCGCAGCATGAAAAGGTTGATTTTTCAATCATCTGTATTCCGTCCAGAACATCAGCAATCGGCTGAACCGTTACTCCCAGCCCTTTTGTATATTGCTCTGTAACAATAACCGGGAGTTCCATAATCTTAAGGCCCTGGATGAGGACAGGCACATTCTTTAACAGTTTTTCATTCTCGTGGATGAACGGGAAGATTCTTTCCTGGAAATCAATTACCAGCAAACAGGAACGGTCTCTGAGGATACGCATAGCCTTGAGATTTTGATTAGCAAATATAGAATTTCGGCGCAAATAGTCGTGCAATTGTTAGTAAATCCTTACCTTTGCACCCTCATCCCGGTCCCGTAGCTCAGCTGGATAGAGCAACAGCCTTCTAAGCTGTGGGTCGCGCGTTCGAATCGCGCCGGGATCACCCCGGAAGATACAAACAGGGTGGAGGCAATTTGCGGCCACCCTGTTTTATTTAAACCGTTTAAGGCTTCCTGAGCGCAATCCTTGAACCTGCCCCAAGGTGGTATTTCCCTGAGAAATTCCCATAATTTATTGCCAGTTCCAAGCGAAGCGAACTGTTAATAAAGCAAACGTTGATTCCAACAGGAACTGATGAATAGGTTACTCCCATTACCAGGCTCAAATGGGTGGTGTCGGAAGCAAGGCTCAGAACTGTGCCGGCAGGATAAGCAGAAACCAGGCCCTGGGGGATATTGGTTATACAATTACCGAAATTATCGGTGAACAGGATTTCACCTTTGATGGTGTCACCTGAAACAATCGGGTCCTGCACCGGGAATTTGTTCGGGTTTGTGCAAACGGAGCCGAAAACTGAAAGTTCCGTGCCCGAAATCAAAGAAAGGATTGACCGTTTATAAAATTCCTGTATTGAAAGTGTCCCGGGCTGAGCCCCGCCAAGCACCAGGGGATTCTCAATATAATAACAGGTAATGCCAGAATAGAAATCGAGGATGCGTGTAGAGAGTGTATTATCCGGTGCAATAACATAAACGTCACCGGCCTTGTATATAATTCTCCTGCTTGATGCTCCCGGTTCGACTATACCGGCAAAACAAGTTCCTTTTGGATAATTCAGTACCGAAAAAAACAATAAATAAGCCCCGTCGTATACGTCAAAGGGTTTCGACTTGTAAAACTGGATAGTAACCGAGGGGTACATGGACCTGACCGCCCCGATAATCCCGACAATCATGTCACTGCTGGGCTCATTGTCGGAAATAAGGACCAGGTTTGTGACCTGTCTGGCTGCAGCAGCGGGAGCGGTTACTTCAGACTTATGACATGAGGTTGCCAGGAGCAGTAGAGAAAAAAGCAATGCGAAAATATCAGATTTCAGTAGTCTCATGCCATGCTTAAAATTAGGGATGCCCGTTCTAAAAACCACTTGCAAAAGTAGCAAAAAAACGAGCCCCGTTGACCACTCGTCATGAAACATGACAGGATTATTTGTTATGACATAAAATTTCCCTGCCGGCTATTCCACCGCATCGAGGAACTCATCTGCATCCTCGTACGCTTCAGTCTTGCGCCCCATGATCGGCAGGATCTTGCCGACAATCATGCCGCTGGCAAAAGCAAGCACTATAGTGATTACTATTCCCAATAATTGCTGATTGATATCTAGGGCCGCTACTATCGGCAATACAGCAATGCCTCCCATCAGACCCGGAAGGCCATGGAGGTTCGTCACACCGCAGGTATCAATAAGTTTCATCCATTTTTGTTGTTTTGACTGGATCACGGCAAAACCGAAAGTCGAAAGGGCGCCTGCCAGTACACCGATGATCATGGCTTCGGAATGAGTGGCATTGGCACAGGCAGAACCGATAGCCACGCCTCCTGCCAGTGCTGCGTTTGCAATATCGGCAATACTGGCTTTTTTGCGAAGAGAAACTGAGACAATATACGTGGTGATCGTTGATCCGCAGAGGGCAAGAACGACATTCACCACAGTTGCCGGCATCTGTTCCGGACTGACAAGGGCAGCGCAGAAACTGGGCCAGAATATCCATAATATCATACTCCCGAGCATGGAATACCGGTCCGACACTGAATCCGACTCAATGGTCTTCTCAAATTCCTGTTTCGTAGTCATTGTAAGTGCAACCCCCAAACCAAAAATAGCGCCAAAAGCATGAATTACAATCGAACCTCCCGTATCCAGAACACCACCTTGCCTGATCAGGCCCAATCCGCCGTTTAGCACGATCCATTCATTGAACATATAACAGGGCACGAAAAGCAGGCCAAGCAGAAGATATTGTTGCATCTTTAGACGGCCAAGCACTGCCCCGGCGGCAATTAAAAGGCTTGCCCCGCAGAATTCGGCAAGGATAAGCCGACGTACATCGGTATCGTTCATCCCGCTGCCATTGCTGCTGATCATCATATAAACAGGCAGACAGATACTCACCAGGAGGAAAGTTGCAGTTAGCGCCGAACGACCGTATTTACGAACAAATACCATCAGGAACCCGAAACCTACAAGCAGCATGGCCATGATATGAATGGCACGGTTGTATTGCTGGTCATTGGTTATTGCAGGGGCCAGGCCTGAATTAACCACTTCAGCAGAATAAGAAAGCACCGGCATAGCCGAAAACAGCAGTATTAAAGCAAAGAACTTAAACAGGGGATTGTTTTTCATAGAGCACCGAATTAGAGTAATACGTAGATTGATCTAAGTAAATTTCGCAGATTTAAGGGCGCAAAAGTATTGTTAATTTCCTAACAAACAAAGTTGCCCGTAAAATTCCTTGACCCCATTGTCGTGCCACCGGGTTGGTCACAGCATATAATTTCCATGTATCCATATTATGCCGCCAAAGTTTTTTTCTTATATTTGTATCCTTAATTAACAAGTGTTGATGGTTTCTAAGGCCGGAAATACTCTTCCTTCAGCATTCCTCCTGACCCTTGGCAAACACAGTAAACGTCCTGCCATGGCTATGATCGGAGGTGAGCAGCTTACCTACGGGGACCTAAACCGCCGTATCAGGGCGGTCATGGCGTTTCTGGAAAAGCTGGGAATTATGCCTGGTGATAAAGTTGCCATACTGAGCGGGGGCTTACCGAACTGGGGAGCAGCTTATTACGCAATCACATTCATGGGGGCTGTTTCAGTTCCGATCCTTCCCGATTTCCATCCCGATGAAATAAAAAACATACTTGAACATTCGGAAGCAAAAGCGATATTTTTTTCTGAGAATCAGCAGTCCAAAGTCAATTCAATTCCTGAGGACATCACATTAAGGAGAATCAGAATTGAAGATTTCTCCCTGAAAAATCCCGGTCCGGGCGACCCTGTATTTGCCCTATCCGCCGAACCGCAAAAAGAATATTCTGTTACTGAGGATGACCTTGCTTCCATAATATACACTTCGGGTACAACCGGCAAGTCCAAAGGGGTGATGCTGTCGCACCTGAACATTTGTTTTACTGCCGATAAGAGCGGGCGTGTGCAGGAGATCAGGGAAACAGACCGTTTCCTTTCCGTTCTTCCGCTCTCCCACTCCTACGAAAATACTATAGGAATGGTATTGCCGATGTTAAGAGGTGCAGGTATATGGTACCTTGGCAAAGCCCCTACCCCATCCATCCTTCTCCCGGCCCTGCTTGAGGTAAGGCCTACCATCATGCTTACGGTGCCCATCATTATCGAAAAGATCTTCAGGAATAAGATCCAGCCTGCGTTTACAAAAAACATCTTCCTGCATGCCGCAATACATATACCGTTCCTCAGAAAAATACTCAATGTTTCTGCCGGAAAGAAATTAATGCAGACCTTCGGAGGGGAACTGCATTTTTTCGGCATCGGCGGGGCCAAGCTTAACCGCACTGTCGAGAAGTTTCTCATCGAGGCAAAGTTCCCTTATGCCATAGGCTACGGGCTCACTGAGACCTCACCCCTGCTTGCAGGGTTTAACCCTCAGAATGCGCGTTTGCAGTCGACCGGGCCGTCTATTGAGGATATCGAACTGATAGTTCAGCATCCCGATAAAAAAACCGGTGAGGGTGAGATCTGGGCAAGAGGCCCCAATGTGATGAAAGGGTATTATAAAGAACCAGGGCTGACTGCGGAAGTCCTCACCCCCGACGGCTGGTTTAAAACCGGTGACCTTGGCATTTTCGACAAGGATGGGTACCTGTACATCAAGGGGAGGCTTAAAAACACCATTATAGGGCAGGGAGGTGAAAACATACACCCTGAAGACATTGAGTCTATTATCAACAATTTCCGCCATGTAGCCGATTCGCTGGTGGTATTGCAGCAGGAAAGGCTTGTCGCCCTTGTACAATTTAACCGTGAGGAAATCGAAGAACGTTATTCCCAGCTTAAATACGACATCTCAAATTACGTGGAACATAAGATCGACGAACTCCAGCTCGAGCTATTGCAATATGTCAACACGAGGGTAAATAAATTTTCCCAGGTTCAGCGGATTGTAGTTCAGGAATTCCCGTTTGAAAAAACACCCACCCAAAAGATAAAGCGCTATTTGTACACTTAAATGTACTAATTTGTGTATTGTCAAATTTCCTGATCACCATGCGCAAATTCTGCCTTAACTTCCCATTTCTGTTTCTGTTAATCCTGCTTTGCCTTGTTTTTCCCCAGTGCAAGAAAAATTCCGATACTGTCATCCCCGTTGAATTGCCGGGAGACTGGTTACCCACCAACGGCCCCGGCAACGGATTGGTAGTAAGCCTTGCTTCCTTTGGCGACGTATTGCTGGCAGGGGTCAGCGGGCGGGGCATGTATCATTCCCCGGATGCCGGCTCTTCCTGGACCTGTGACACCTCAGCTATCCCAAACAACACTACCCCTATTGCCGTCGTTCAGGTAAATGACTCGGCATTATATACAGTCAGCGATAAATTATACCGTTCGTGGAATAAGGGGAAAGAATGGCATGCAGTTTCCAATATTTCAGCATATACCATATCCCTGGCTGTAAATGAGACCATGATAGTAACCGGGACAGAGGGGACCCAGGGTATATCGGTATCGAAGGATGGTGGACAAAGCTGGAATTCCCACATACCGGTTGGTGGCAATTACAGGAATTCGGTTGCCATTTCCGGGCAGAATATTTTTGTAGGGACATCAGGCGCCGGGGTTTATTTTTCCAGCGATTCCGGGCTGCACTGGGATGCTCTGAATTCAGGATTGGGGAGCCCCGATATTCAATGTTTGAAAGCCGTGGGATCACTGCTGTATGCAGGGACGTCTAAAGGCCTATACTCCTCATCTGACCAGGGCAGGCACTGGATTCTGCTGAACAATGGCCTTTCTCAGGAACTTAAGATAAGCTGTTTTGCTTTCAGCGGGAATTCCATCCTGGCCGGGGGCCCAAACGGGGTATGGGTTTCACGTAACAATGGCACGAGCTGGACCCCGGCAAACGGCAACCTGCCTGAAACGGATGTTCATTCCCTGGCATTCTCGGGATTAAATTTCCTTGCGGGCACGGTAAGCGGCTTGTATGTATCGGCAAGCCAGGGCATGTTATGGGATCTGTTGGGAATACCTGTTACGACTGTAAATTCTATGTGCAGCAACAACCTGGTTGTTTATGCTGCTGCCGGCTGGAACACCCAATCGGTCTACGGAACCATGGACCACGGCCAGAACTGGAGTATCTTTAAACGGCAACTCCCGGCCCATGCTGTTTCATGTGTTGCCTTTTCAGATGGTTTCCTTGCAGCGGGCACCGACAGCGGGGTGTATGTCTCCCAGAACAGCGGCATGTCGTGGGAAAAAAGCTCAGGCGGCATTGCAGGTTCCGACATTCGTTCAATCGGGATGAATGGGCCGGTTTGGTATGCGGGGACATACAGCACAGGCTTTTTCAGATCACAGGATCACGGCTTCACCTGGAATAAGGTAAATACGCCTTTGCCTGATAATAATTATGTTTATTCAATATTCTTCCATGGCTCAACCATCTATGCAGGGACATCCCATGGTGGGATGCTGGTCTCACAGGACAGCGGGAAAACATGGCACGTTAACAGCCAGATGCCTGTGAATACAGTCATTTCATCATTTGCCGCGAAAGGTTCGACTATTTATGCAGGTACATTCAACGGCGTATGGGAATCTGACGACAATGGGCTGACCTGGCTTGCCACAACCCTCGAAAACCAGGAAGTATATAATATGATAATAGTGGATAATTACGTGTTTGCCGCGGTCAAGACCTGGGGAGTATTCGGTACCACCGTTGGCAGTTCAAGATGGTGGTTGTTTTGTTACGGGCTTCCTTATTATACTACCGTAACGAGCCTGGCGACCGACGGCAGCCTGCTGCTGGCCGGCACCAATGGTTTCGGGGTATGGACCCACCGCATCAGATAAGCCTCAGGGCGCCAGCTCAGCCGCATTTACGACTTTACCGTAAAACCTGTCAATTGAAGCCAATGTACTTGCATGCACATCGGCAGCAGAAACTGTGCGGTCACCCCATTTCAGGGGCCTGGTTGCGCAGGCATCCGCAACGACAATGCATTTGAAACCGTAGTCATATGCAGCACGCGTTGCGGCTTCGAGGCACATATGAGTCTGCATACCGCAGAGGATAAGACGTTTTACATGGAGGGATTTCAGGGTTTCAAGCAGGTCGGTGCGGTCGAATGCATTTGCTTCCTCCTTGGTTATCACCTTCTCCCCGGGCAGTGGTGCAACATCAGCGTGAATAGGGCTGCCCCCTGCATGCTGAATATGAATCACAGGAAGTTTCTGATCCCTGAAAAGCTTCAAAACAGCAGCAGCTTTTGCACTCGCAGCTTCCGGATTTTCAAGGGGGAGTTTACCACCCGGGAAATAAAACTCCTGGATATCGATCAGCAGAAGTGCAGTCGGGAGCGTATCGTTCCTGACTGATATTTTTTGAGGGAATACTTGTTTGCTCAATATTAAAAAGGCCGGCAGGAATATCCAGGCCAATAAGATGATAGAAGGTTGCTTTTTCATACTATTAATTTAATCCGGCTCCAAAGTTAAGACACAAACCCAGATGGCGGAATTTTAATGCGCATTTTTCCTAATTTTGCCACGCTTTTTCCAAAACTCGCTGTTACTTTTTTCATGATACGAAATGTTTTATTGTTACTGGGGCTTGCAATGCTCCCCGCACTTTTATTTTCCCAGGCGAAACCCAACGGCATTATTTCCGGAAGGATAATTGATACCCAGGGCAAAACTCCCGTTGAATATGCGAATGTGGTCCTGGTTGACACCCTTGACGGGAAAATAATCGGTGGGGCGGTTACCGACAGCACCGGTTCTTTCCGCCTGACCAGTATCCCTTACGGCATTTATTTTCTTGATTACAGCTTCATCGGTTATGAGAAGAAACGTTCTAAGCCTATCGGCCTGGACCGTAAGCATAACCGGGCCGACGCAGGAGAACTTGGGCTTACGCCATCCGCAGTGAACATGAAAGAAGTAACCATCAGTGCTGAAAGGAACATGATCGTGAGTAAAATAGACCGTAAAATTTTCAATGTACAGCAGGATATCATGGCCCAAACCGGCACTGTTACCGATGTTCTTCAGAACATCCCTGCAGTTAGCGTGGATATGGACGGGAATGTAAGCCTCAGGGGATCTGGAAATGTGACCATCCTGATCAATGGCCGGCCTTCGGCTATGGCAGGTACGGCAAGCCTTGAACAGATGCCGGCCTCCCTAATCGAACGAATCGAGGTGATCACTAACCCATCGGCAAAATACCGGCCCGACGGAACAGCAGGGATCATCAACATTGTTCTTAAAAAAAACCGCAAAGCCGGGTTTAACGGAAGCCTGGGAGGGAATATAGGGAACAACGAAAGGTATACCACCAGCCTTCAGCTTAACCTGAACACAGGGAAGTTCAATATTTACGGCAGCTATGGATTCAGGAAAGATTACCGCTGGAGGAGCGGGGACCTGAACTCCCAGACAATTGACAGTGTGAATCACCAGTCAACATACCTTTACCAGCACTCAGAACAATATTCCAGGCCGGTTTCAAACCTGGCAACCCTTGGAGCTGACTGGAATATCGGCGACAGGGACGTTACCGGGATCTCCGGCACCCTCAATTACAGGGATTTCAGCCGTCATTCAACAGCATACAACCAGTACAAGAATGATTCGCTTCATCCTATTGAGGAGTTTACAAGGGGCCAGGAGGGCCCTGATTACGAGACCAGCGTGGGTTTAAACGCATATTATGAGCATACCTTCAACAGGGAAAGCGAACACAAGCTGAGGGCCGATTTTGTATATCAGTATGATGATGAACACGAGAACTATTCGTATACATCGGTTTACACCATTCCTTTGTATCCCAATTCAATGGACTACAACTACAACCATATCGTTGGTAAAAAACTGAACCTGGCTTTGACCTATTCGAGGCCATTATGGAAAGATGCTTCCCTGGAGACAGGTTATGATGGCAACACGGAAACCGCCGACCAGGATTTTCTCGTTCAAAATTACGACAACGAAAAGGGAGCATGGGTTACCGATTCAACACTCACAAACCATTATAACGGGAACCAAACGGTTCATGCGGTTTTTGCCACTCTTTCCTATTCCATAAAGAAATTTTCCTTTATGGCTGGCATCCGCCCTGAACTGGCCCTGCTGAACCTTGATTTCATTACAAGGGATACTTCTGTACGGCAAATATATTTTGCTGTATACCCTACACTTCATCTTTCGCTTGCTTCGGGGAAGAATGAATGGCAGCTGAATTACAGCCGCAGGGTAAACAGGCCAAGGCCGGAAGACATGAACCCTGTTCCCGAATACAGGGATCCAAGGAATTTCTGGGTTGGGAACCCTGGCCTTAAACCGGAAGACATTCATTCCTTCGAGTTCGGGTACGCTGTTAAGGCGGAACATGTAACTCTTATCCCTTCGGTCTTTTACCGTTACCGCCTGAATGGGATTACAACAGTAACCTATAACAAAAATGATTCGGTACTGATAACCTCCATGGCAAACCTGGCGCATGACCAGAGCGCGGGTATCGACTTCAGCGGTAATGCCCAGGTCGCGAAGATCCTGAGCTTTAATTTCAGCGCTTCGGGCTATTACAACGAGATTGATGCTTCCAATATAGGCTACAGCAGCAATAAGGCTACCCTCTCCTGGAATGCCAAGCTCAATGCCTCACTTAGTATAACCAAATCGACCATGCTTCAGGTAAACGGGCAGTATCGTTCTTCGGTACTCACCCCCCAGGGTATGCGGTACCCCACCTGGGTTGTCAACCTGGGGTTCCGACAGGACTTTTTCAAAAAGAAAATTTCAATGCTGATCACGGTTTCTGACCTGTTTAATTCAAGCGCATCCAAAAGCACTGTAAACACTCCGGTATTGGTACAGGAATCATTAAGAAGAAGAGACGGCCCGGTAGTCTATTGCGGGCTTGTGCTCAATTTCAGTACCATCAGCAAAAAAGAAAAGGATATCAAGTTCGAGTTCGATAACTCAATGGAACGTTAGGAAAGACTTCCTCCCAAGTAATAAGAAGTTATGAACAGCTTCGGATAATCAATCCTTTTCACATTTATTTTAGAGTTTTATTTCTGAATTCCATGAATCGGATCATTTTCCACTGGTTCTGTTTATTTTTTTGTGTCCTTTGCGGCAGTATTAATGCCCAGAATTTTGACAGCCTCCAGAATATCCGGATCATTGTAACATTCAGTTCGGCACCTGCCTCTTATGCAGTTGTCAAAGCCCCCTTACGTTTTAATAAGCTCTTTGCTTTCAGCCTGGAAGAAGATGACGGGGAAAAGGACATATACACTCACGCATACCCGTTTCTCAACGGGGGGACAATAGCCGGTGTCATCTATCCGGGCCTGAAATATACCGATGGCTGCGGTAATGATCAGAAGTTCAAAATGAGCGGGTCTATTTTTCCTTTTATATCACTTGGTCCGGTACTGGTGGATTGCCATGACCCTGCGACCTCCTATTCAACACTCAATGTGACCTGGCCCCAGCTATCGGAGATGTACCGGCAAAACTGGGGGGTTCTTGACCACGGACTGACTTCAGGCGGAGGAGGCACTCCCGCTTATGAGGTTGCAAGGAACACAAGTTACATGAAACTGAAATTGCCTGATGCCACTCCAGGCGGGCCTGATGAAAAAATTTTCGTGAACCCGAACGGAGGAGATATTTATTCCCCTGATGCCTGGGCACAGGGGTATACGATCTGCTATCGAGAAGGATACTCATTTGCAGATCACAGCTTTAATGTTTCAGGACCTTTCCCCCATCAGGATATCGGGATGCACAGGACCAATTCATATGAAGCTTACAATCTCAGCAACCTGGTTGATAATTTTGCGAACGGCAGTACAGCAGGGGCGCACCAATGGGGGGTTGCCTTTACCCATTCAGTGACCAACAGCAATTACGGATATTCATTTGCCACCTTCCAAAACCACATGAATTATATTGCCGATACCTACGGCAAGAATGGGCTCGACAACATCCTGATGACCACCGAGGAAGAGATAATCGATTATCTGCTTGTACGCGACAGCATCATGGTTAATACCCAGCTGTCGGGCAATATACTTACTGTCTCATTCACAGGCAGCGTAAGCGACAAATACCGGTTTTATAATTCCACCCTGCTTATTTCCTCTGACCAGAATATCGCATCCATCGCGGTACAGGGTGTTCAAACAAGTTCATCCACAGGTGCAGGCCTGGCCAGCGGGATGGTAAATATCAGCTGGAACGGTCATCATGTTGTGCCACCTGAGGTGAATGCCGAAACCTGGGTTAGTAAAACTGAATCCTCACACAGCCAGGAGGATGCCAATGTCGCGATGGATTATGTTTTGATGGTTCCTCCCGGCCCGGCCCAAAGGAATTTCAGGATCAGGCTTTGCCAGGTCACAGGCCTGACCCTTCCATCAGAGTTTTGCGCTTACCGCAATGCCCCGGTATGTACAATACCTGAGCTGGGCGGCTGCCCCGGCCATACGCTGGTTCTCCCTGTCTTAATCGACAGCTGTTTTAACATCACGGGATGTTACCAGAGAATAGAATACGATCCTGCCATCATGACTTTTGTCTCAGGCATAGCGGGCAAACCAAATATCCTGAGCGGGATGGGCATTACAGACCAGGCTGTGGGAGGTTCCTCTTCCCTGCGCAAGGTTCTTGTCTCATGGACAGGTGCTGCAGCTAAATCCCTCTCTGTGCATGACACTCTCGTAAAACTTACTTTTTCTTATATTTCAGGAAATGCAAATGTTGCATTCAACATATCTTCCAACAGCGGAACAGACTGTAAATATCTCGATGAAGGCGGGAATACCATGTATCAATACCCTCCGTCAGACTATTATTTTAACGGTGGGGTTACCAATGCAAGGCTGGCGGCTCCCGGTGCAATAAGCGGGCCGTCGACCCTGTGCCCCGGGGCTACCGGCAACATGTATGCGGTTTCCCCTGTCACTGGGGCAACTTCTTATCAATGGGACTTCCCATCAGGATTTACGATAACCCACGGCGACGGCAGCGATACTGTTTTTGCAACCGCCGGGCCCAATGCGGTTTCAGGAAACATTACAGTGAGGGCGGTCAATGTTTGCAATGACAATCCCCTTTCCCCGGCTTTTACGGTGACGATGAAATCCAGGCCTGTACCTGTTATCAACGGGACTTCCGACACCTGTGCCATGTCGGCGGGGCTTCCTTACAGTACAGAAAATGGAATGATGGATTATATATGGTCTGTTTCTGCAGGAGGCCAGATCATTTCGGGCATGGGCACCAGTAATATCACGGTTGACTGGGACGTAGCAGGATCTCAAAACGTCAACCTGCTTTATCGAGCAACAAATGGATGTATGGCGCCTTTGCCCACGGTAAAGACCGTTACAGTAAACCCGCGCCCCCTCCCACTCATCACAGGGCCGGATACTGTTTGCCGAACTCTTTCAGCCTCATTCTCAACAAATCCGGGAAATCAATTATACCAATGGCAGGTATCCCCCGGGGGAACTATAGAATCGGGCGGCAGCACGTCAGTGATCAACGTGAGATGGAACAATGAAGGGCCCCAATGGATCCGCCTGAACTATTCAAACACCTATGGCTGCCAGGCATTGGCGCCTGTCGTAAAAAACATCTTTGTCTGCCCGATAGCACAACCCGTCCTGGCAGGGCCCGACAGCCTATGCGAAGGGGCTTCTGAAATATTGTACACAACCACGGCAGGGATGGTTGGTTATTCCTGGTCTTTACTCTCAGGGGGTACGATTACATCAGGCGCTGGTACATCTTCCATTCACATAAACTGGAATGCCCCAGGTATTCATCAGCTGAAACTGAACTACACATACCCCGGAGGATGTGCTGCCGCAGTCCCGTTTATTCTGCCAGTGCATGTACACCCAAGACCGCTGCCTCACATCATTGGACCCGGCAGCTTGTGTAAGGGATCGACAATGCTGTTTTATACCGAAAGCGGTATGAGTAATTACCAATGGACAATTTCACCGGGAGGGATCATCCTTTCCGGGGCAGTCAAGGATTCAATAATCACCAGCTGGACCACGGCAGGGAACCAGGACGTCACCGTAACGTACAAAAATATTTACGGCTGCCCGCCGGTGAATCCTGTTTCACATGACATCCTGGTTCATCCCCTGCCTCAGCCTTCAATTGGCGGCCCTTCATCGGCATGCAACGGTTCTGTTGATAAAATTTATACAACCCAGGCTGGTATGACGAATTACTCCTGGTCAATCAGTTCAGGCGGGATGATCACATCAGGGCTGGGGAAAGACACGATACATGTTAACTGGTATTCTCCCGGAATAAAGCAGATTACCGTTAACTACCTTGACCCCAATTTGTGCACATCGCCAAACCCTGCTTCTTCCTCCACAACCGTAAATCCCCTGCCTGTTCCAACAATTACAGGTCCATCGGCTGCCTGTGCCGGTTCAACCGTGGTTTATTCAACCCAGGCTGCCATGAACGGGTATAGCTGGAGTATTTCACCCGGGGGTTCAATAGTATCGGGACAGGGAACCCAAACATTAAATGTGAAATGGAATCAGCCGGGCCCTGAGATGGTATCTGTAAACTACTCCAACAGTTACGGCTGTTTTGCTATTAATCCTGTGGTAATGAATGTTACTGTTAATCCTTCACCAGCGCCTTCCATTACAGGGCCGGGAAGCCTTTGCCTGAACTCCCAGGCTACATATTTTACAGAAACCGGCATGAGCACCTATTCATGGACTGTTTCGGCAGGCGGTTCAATTATTTCAGGCAACGGATCACCCTTAATCCATGTAAACTGGAATGGAAGCGGAGACCAGTCGGTTTCGCTCTCCGGAACGAACACATACGGCTGTATAACGGCACAACCGGTACAAAAACAGATCAGGATCCATCCCCTTCCGGCTCCGGTAATAAACGGGCCGGCAACCCTGTGTTGCTATTCGACTAACCAGGTTTACGTCACCCAGCATGGAAAGTCATCTTACCACTGGACTATCACTAACGGGGGGCTTATTACCCATGGGCAGGGGTCCGACTCCATAAGGGTTACATGGAATATTGCAGGGCTCCAGCAGCTTACGGTTACCTATGCAGATTCTAACGGCTGCGTCCCCACATTGCCAGGTTCGTACCAGGTAAATGTAAATCAGCTGCCGGTCCCGTCAATCACAGGCCCTGCAGCTGTATGTGAAGGGGTTACAGGAAATACGTACAGTACCCAGGATGGAATGGGCGGCTACCTTTGGAACATTCCTTCAGGCGGGACTATCTTATCAGGCCTTGGGACTTCAGTTATCCATGTATTATGGAATTCGGCCGGCGCAAGGTCTGTTTCGATAAATTATTCCAATTCGAACGGCTGTTACGCCCAGGCTCCATTTGTTAAAAACGTAACCGTATATCCATTACCGGTTCCGATAATAACAGGTCCCGACAGCCTTTGCATGAATGCAACAGGCGTTTATACGACCGAAAGCGGCATGCATAACTACCAATGGGTTATTTCTCCCGGGGGCAGCAATATTACCGGGCTGGGGACCAATACAATTTCAGTAACCTGGACAACTGCCGGCCCACGTACAATCTCAGTAAACTATATGAATGACAACAATTGCATGGCAGCCTCTCCTTCGGTGTTCGGTGTCACTATTTTCCCCCTTCCTGCTCCGACAATTTCCGGGCCAACAACTGTTTGTGCTAATTCCAGTTCAGAAGTGTATTTTACAGAAAGCGGGATGAGCGATTATACATGGGTTGTATCTTCAGGAGGCCTCATTGCCTCAGGCCAGGGAACCCGCTCAATCCTTGTTAACTGGGCTACACCTGGCAATGCCACTGTTTCGGTAACATGTACTTCACACAGGGGATGTCATCCCGCTTCACCGGCAATTATAAATGTACTTATTAACCCCCGCCCTGTGCCAGGCATCTCAGGGAATAATATTGTTTGTTTGAACTCAGGCCCTAAATCCTATTTTACCGAAGACGGGAAACAGAATTACCACTGGGCGACTTCAGCAGTTGACACAATATTAAACGGGCAGGGTACGCCTTCGGTGACAGTTCAATGGGCCAATGCAGGCAACCGGTGGATCTCAATTATCTATTCGGAACCGTCAGGATGTGAAGCTATAGAACCTGTTACCCTCCATGTTATTGTCACTCCCGACCCCGGCCCTTCTTCTGCCATTTCCGGGCCATCCGTACTCTGCGCCCCGGCATCCTGGCAGGAGTACACCGTACTTCCCGTTCCGGATGCCAGCGGGTATTACTGGACCTTGCCTTCAGGCGCTGTGTTCCAGGGAAGCCCAAACAGTAATATCATCCATCTTTCCTACCTGCCAAACGCGCAATCGGGCAACATAGCGGTTTATGGGACAAATGCCTGCGGCAACGGGACTCCTTCAAGCCTGCCAGTTACCATTAATCCCGTACCTCCCCAGCCAGGTGTTACCATGGGCCCGAACAACACCCTTTTATCCAGTTCGATTAATGGCAACCAATGGTATTTAAACTCCCAGCCTCTGCCTGGTGATACACTTAACCATCTTCAGGTTACTCTGACAGGTAATTACTTCACTATTGTAACACTCGATAATTGTGTCTCCGATACTTCAAATATTAAATATGTGATTGCCGTCGGAATGCCTGAGAATTATGAATCTGCAGTAAAAGTTCATCCCAATCCTACAAAGGGGCCAATTATATTAGATTTCATCAACCCTGTTGAAAGAGTTTATCATGTATATCTCCTGAATGAATTGGGTCAGAAGATATACCGCTCTGAAAGGACAATCCCGGGAGGAGAATCCTCCTGGATGATCAATATAAGTGAAGTGCCCCGGGGTCCCGTGATCCTGGTTATTCAGTCTGCAGAAAACATAGTCAGGAAAAAAATCATCAAAGATTAGTAAATCAAGGTTTTCATAAGTCGGGGAATCTGAACTGCCCGCTTAAGGTTTAATTTGGCAGGTTTGAATTTGAATAAATCATTTTATATTTTTGCCGGCTGCTAAACACCCACAATCATGAGAACTATTGCCTTATGCCTGATCTCCGTAATACTGACAGGGATCATATATGCCCAGGATATAAAAACTGTTGCCTCCGGCCTGGATAAAGCCAGGGAAGAAGCCCCGCCCGATACTGTGAAACATCACTGGAAATTCGGCGGGTTCGGTTCCCTGACTATCAACCAGGCTGCGTATTCCAACTGGGCCGCAGGAGGTACCAATTCAGTTGGTGCCACAGGGATGCTTAACCTTAAACTCCGCTATTCCAAAAATAAGCATTCATGGTCCAATCTTTTAGATGCAGCATATGGTTTCCAGCTTATCGGGAAGACAGAGAATGCCAGATACAATAAAACGGATGATAAATTAGAGTTCACTACAGCATACAGTTTCGAACTTCATAAAAACAAAAAGTGGTTTCTGACTTTGCTGGCTAATTTCCGTTCCCAGTTTTCCAACGGCTACAATTATCCCAATGACAGCCTCCCGATCTCAAAATTCATGGCTCCTGGTTATGTTGTTATCGGTTTGGGTATTACTTACCGCCCGGCAGCGTTTTTCAGTTTGTATGTTTCACCGGCTTCCGGGCGTTTCACTTTTGTACTGGACGACACCCTTTCCAAACAGGGTGCATTCGGTGTTGAAAAAGGCAAGAAAATAAGAGGGGAATTCGGTCCATATGTAAGGGCAGATCTCAATAAGGACCTGACAAAAAACATAAACCTGACTTCATCCCTTGAGCTGTTTTCAGATTACCTGCACAAATTCGGGAATATCGATGTTAACTGGAATGTACTGTTTACCCTGAAGGTTAATAAATGGCTGGCAACGATCATTAACTGCCAGGTTATTTATGATGATGATGTTCTGATCCAGACCAATCCGCCGGAACCTGCTTATGGCCCCCGCACTCAATTCAAGGAAACAATAGGAGTTGGTATATCCTATAAATTCCATTAACAGGATTGATTGGATTGGCGGATTAAAAAAAATGAATTAATTTTGGTTGCAGGAAATTCACACAAACGAAAGCACCATGGCCCAACATGATTTGTACGATGATCACAGTTTAACCCACGAAGAACTTAAATACAGGGAGCATACCGAAAGGGCGGCCCATTTTATCAAGATCGACCTGTTCCGTTCGGCCAGGGAGGAATTTAAAGCAGCCCTGGTCTATAAGCCGGGGGATGAGAAATGCCTTCTTGGAATCACCGGTATGAATGCCAACATACAGAGGGATAAAAAGATTGTACTGGTGGTTGCCCCGATTGTCCTCGCAATTATTGCAGCTATAGCAATCTTTGCATGATTTTCTAAAGCCTGATCATTTCTTCCATCAGGCTCAGGAGTACTTCTTTCGTTACAGGTTTGGGCAGATATCCCGAAAATCCCAATGAAATAAGCCTGTCGCGGTCGCCAATTGAGGCATACCCGGTAAGAGCCACTATGGGAACGTTCTTATACTCAGGACGCTTCCTGATTTCAAGCATGGTTTGAATACCGTCAATGCCCGGGCCAAGATTGATATCCATCAGTATAAGGTCGAAATGTTTCTGACAGGCGCTCTCGATTGCAGCTTTGCCATCAAGCGCCGAATAGGCTGTACAGGTATCCTGGATATACAGTGTCAGAAGCTGAAGATTAACCAGGTTGTCTTCTACAACCAGCACCGATATACTGCTCTTGGGGATTAAAGATGATGCATGGAGCCTGGCCTCTTGCCCATGGGTTTTCTCAGGCGGCTGCTCAAAATAAGGCTCAGCCGAAGGAAGGATCACAATAAATTCGGACCCTTCCCCTACCCTGCTTTTAAGCCTTATCTCACCATTTAGCAGTGCGGCTATTTTTTTACTGATACTAAGCCCAAGGCCGGAACCCTCAAATTTTCTTCCATAACCCTCACTTACCTGCCTGAACGTTTCAAAGATCAGCTCGAAATTCTCCTCTGCAATACCAATGCCGGTATCTTTTACAGAGATCGCGATACTTGTTTTCGGGCTTTCGTTCAGTTCACTTGCTTCAATCGTGATACTGCCTTCCTCGGTATATTTAATAGCATTATCAATAAGGCACCTTAGCAAATGCTGCAAGAGATAATCATCTCCCAGGATCTGGATATATGCAGGGACATTCAGGTTTAAGCTTAAGTTTTTTCTTTTGACCAGGGGTTCATAATTGGAAAGGATTTTCAGTACGGTTTTTTTAATGCTCAGCGGAACGAACTTCCTGTTTACTTTATCCGACTCTAAATGCGAAAGGTCCATGATCGCATCCAGCGTATCCATCAGCCTGCGACCTGAAATAAGAATATTCTCCGCCTTTGCCCTGGTATCAGGGTCCAGCAGGTCATTGGTAAGGATTTCAGCGAAACCGAGTATTCCGTTCATTGGCGTACGCAGTTCATGGTTCATATTTGCAAGCAGTGAGGAAGTAAGTTTGGAAGAAACTTCGGCTTTCTGTTTCTGAACAACCAGTTCCTGCTGCATTTTCATTCGTTGAATTGACAAAGCGATTTGTTCCGACACGAAAATCAGCACATCCACTTCATGTTCCCCATAACGTATCTTTGGATTATAGCTTTGCACTGCCATGACCCCGATAACCTCTTTGTCAATTTTCAGGGGCACTCCCAGCCAGTCAATCGCTATAGTGCCTTTCGTCTCAATAATACCCCGGTCGATGAAATACTGAATGTCTTCAGGCTTTGCCAGCAAGTGCTTACCGGTCCTGAGTACAATGTCGGTTAAAGTATTCCCTCTCTTCCTCGGTGCAGGAGGCGGATCTTTTTCATCTATAAAATAAGGGAAGCTGATTGTTTCACCATCCGGTTCCATGAGTGCGATGAACAAGTTGTTTGCATCCATGAGGTCCCCGATCACTATATGAATGTTGGCAAACAAGTCGTTCAGGCCTTTAACAGAATGGGCCAGTTCAGAGATCCTGTATACTGCCCCTTTGATTTTTCCCGATTGGATTACATCCGAGATATCCTTGTTGATCGTGATAATACCCAATACATCCCCCTTATCATCCTTTAACTGGGATGTTGATGAAAGTATGTATGCAGTGCTGCCATCCTTACGTTTATGCACCAGCTCACCTTTCCAGGTCCCTTTCTGCGCAAGTTCCTCAAAAATACCGGCCCTTCCTGCGCCCGGGAAATCAACTCTCAGGGATCCTCCGGCGAATTTACCAACGACCTCCTCGGCCCTCCATCCATAAATCCTCTCAGCTCCTTTATTCCAGCTCTGAATGATCATGTCCCTGTCAAATGTGATAATGGCATCATTGATCTCCTGCAGCAAGGCATTCATATACCTTATCTGCTCTTCATCCATATGCGATTTCTGCTGGAATGTAAAACGCGACCTGTAATGCTCAAGCTGCTGGCTTTTCCAGATCAGTGCGGCTGATATGGTAATGACCAGGACGAAGATGGAAATATACAAAATTAGTGTTACAGCGCTTTTCTGCAGGGGAGCCGTAAGTTCGCTTTTATCAATTTTGCAGATAAGCCACCAGTTGGTACCTTCAATATGCCGCAATTCGGCAAGCACCGGGACCCCGCGGTAGTCCCTGGAATCAGGCAACAACAGTGCCCCTTTTAAGGGCACTGTCCGGCAGATTTCATCCGCCATGGATGGTGTGGTGAATGCAATTATGGTGTCAGGGACTATCCTGCTTCCCGACAGGTAAAACGTGGACTTTATGTCGTGGTGTATAAGTATGTTTTCAGCGGTAATACGTTTCACAGGCCAGGCAGCGAGAGCCGGGAACAGGTTCCTTGAAGGGTTAATAAAAAAGACGGCATAGCCGATAATTTCCTTTTTCAATGTCATTGCCACGGAACTGGTAAGGTAGGATGTCCCGTCTTTGTACTTTTTGATCTCAGAGAGCATTACCTTCCCGGTGATCAGATGATCCATATCGGATGAGGATAGACCTTCAGCCCAGGGCCCGGCGTTATTGTCAACCAGGCTGAAAACCTGCCTGCCCCGGGAATCAAATAATACAATATTGCTGTAATCGTGATTACGCCTGATAGGATCCAGCCAGTCACGTATCGACTGCCGGTGATCAGTATTACCGGGTTGTTCGAGGAGTTTGGCGAAATGTAAAACGAATTCCCGGCTTGCAGCGATGAATGAACCTTCAGCTTTTCTTTCCAGGATCCAGTTGTTAATCTCGTTGACTTTAAAACCAGAAACAGCCGAGAGAAACTCCTTGTTGATCGCGAGAATGTCTTCCCTCTGCTGATTATAGTAAAAATGCCCTCCTGAGAACAATCCGACAATCAGCAAAAAGACAAAAATGAACTGTTTCCAGTTGAGCCTGAACTTATTTTCCGGATATTCCGTCTGGGGCATTAAATGGATCTTATAAGAATCAAAGATAGAAATTTTATTCTTGTACTTGAAACTGTTACTTTCATCTTTTTATGTATGTTTGTATACCATGAACAGAAAAACACAAAAGACCCATGGAAACAGGCAAACCTCAGATAATGAAACTTGTTAAGAATGACCCCTGGCTTGAACCTGTATCAAAGGAGGTCTATGAGCGGTATGAGCGTTACCAGAGCGTGCTTACCGGGATAAAGGCCGGGTGGAAGTCCCTATCAAAGTTTGCCGATGCATATTTATGGTATGGCATCCATCATGACCGCAAGAAAAAAGGCTGGGTTTACAGGGAATGGGCTCCCCATGCCCAGGATGTTTATCTTTTTGGGGATTTCAATAACTGGCAACGCTATTCGCACAGGCTGAACCGCGACAAATCAGGGAACTGGGAGATTTTCCTTCCCGACAATATTTATGGTGAACGATTCGTGCATCAGGGGAAGATAAAAGTCATGGTGCATTCCGAGTTGGGATGGAACGAAAAGCTCCCTGCTTATATAAACAGGGTTATCCAGGATCCGGAAACAAAGGATTTTGCGGGGCAGATCTGGGATCCGCCTGTTTCTTTCGATTGGGAAGACGACAATTTCGGGTTAAGCAACCTCAATGAACTCTTCATTTATGAATGCCATCCCGGCATGGCACAGGAACGCGAGGGCATAGGAACATTCCTGGAGTTTGCCGATGACCTTATCCCCTATATTAAAAATGCCGGGTATAATGTAATTCAGCTGATGGCTATTGCCGAGCACCCTTATTATGGTTCCTTCGGATATCATGTTACCAATTACTTTGCCGTTTCCAGCCGCTTTGGCTCTCCCGAAGAGCTGAAATATCTTATCAAAAAAGCACATGAACAGGGCATAGCCGTCATCATGGACCTGGTACACTCCCATGCAGCCAAAAACACGAATGAGGGGCTGAACATGTTTGACGGTTCCGATCACCAGTATTTTCATGCAGGCCCCAGGGGGAACCATCCGCACTGGGATTCCAAATGTTTCGACTATGGCAAACAGGAAGTCCAGCAGTTCCTGCTTTCCAATGTTAAATACTGGCTGAAAGAATTTCATTTCGACGGATTCCGTTTCGACGGGGTTACATCCATGATGTATTTTGATCACGGGTACCGTGAGGTTTGGGATCGTGACGGCTATTTCAAAGAAGGGGTTGAATGGGATGCAATCACTTATCTGCAGCTTGCGAATACCCTGGCTCACCAGGTCAAATCATCATCCTTGACAATTGCCGAAGATGTTACCGGCATGCCCGGGCTTTGCAGGCCTGTCAAAGAAGGCGGCATAGGGTTTGATTTCAGGCTCGGGATGGCGCTTCCCGACTACTGGATCAAGATCCTCAAGGAACGCAAGGATGAAGAATGGGATATTCATGAGATGTGGACCGTGATGAATGATCGTCTGCCCGACGTGAAGACAGTAGCTTACTGCGAGTCTCATGACCAGGCCCTTGTTGGCGATCAGACTATTGCATTCAGGTTGATGCAAAGCGAGATTTACTTTAAAATGAGCCGTGAGGAAGAGAGCCATATCATTGACAGGGGAATTGCCCTCCACAAGATGATACGTCTCTTCACTCTTTCGCTCGGGGGCCAGGCCTACCTGAACTTTATGGGAAATGAATTCGGGCACCCCGACTGGATCGATTTTCCGCGTGAAGGGAACAACTGGAGCCATCAGTATGCCAGGCGACAGTGGTCCCTTGTCCTGAACACTAACCTTAAATACCGTTTTCTTGGGGAATTTGACAAATACATGCTGAAGCTGGCAAAATCGTATGGGCTGCTCGAAGCGAATTTCGCCCGCCAGATATGGATGGACCACCAGAATAAGACTGTTGTTTTTGAAAAAGCTGGCTTGCTTTTCGTATTCAACTTCCATACCGTCAATTCGATTGCCGATTATACTTTCATCGTCCCCGAGCCAGGCGATTACAGGTTAGTATTGAATTCCGATTCATATGTTTTCGGAGGCTTTGGCAGGATTGACGAGGGCAGTGTGCATACCAGCATTTTTAATCCGGGCGACAGCAGCCACGCCCTGAAAATTTATAACACAAACCGGACGGTCCAGGTATTCGAGCGGATACAGCCGGAAAGTAAAACAAAAAAAGAGTCTACCAATGCATAACAAACCCAACCTGCGTTTCTGGCAGATATGGAACATGAGCTTCGGCTTCCTGGGCATTCAGTTTGGCTGGGGCCTTCAGATGGCCAACATGAGTGCTATTTATTCCTACCTTGGTGCGAGACCCAGCCAGATTGCCTTGCTCTGGCTCGCTGCCCCGGTTACAGGTGTTATAATCCAGCCATTGATCGGACAGGCAAGTGACCGAACCTGGACAAGGCTTGGCCGCCGCAGACCATATATTCTGGTGGGCGCCATCCTGGCTTCCCTGGCCCTTGTCTTTATGCCTAATTCACCTACATTCTGGGTCGCCGCAGGCCTTCTCTGGGTACTCGACGGGACCATCAATGCCAGCATGCAACCTTTCAGGGCCATGGTGGCCGACAACCTGCCTGAAGAACAAAGTTCCCAGGGTTTCGCAATCCAGTCGCTATTTATTGGACTCGGGGGCACCATCGCCTCCGCCCTTCCCTGGATGATGACAAACTGGTTCGGGATCGCACAGGACAAAGCAGGCCAGGGGCATATTCCCGCTTCAGTCACTTTGTCTTTTTATATAGGGGCAGTTGCCTTTATCGGTGCGGTCCTGTGGACCGTCTTTTCAACAAAGGAAATACCCCCGGATGAGGCCGAACTGGCCTCCATCAGGTCACAGAAGTTTGACTGGACGCTGGGGCTGGGGGAGATAGTAAGGCTGATCTCACACCTGCCCAGAAGGATGTGGGAACTGGGCCTGGTCCAGTTCTTCACCTGGATAGGCATGTTCTGTTTATGGGTGTATTTTTCCCCTGCAATTGCAGGCAATGTGTTTCACGCCAGGGAGGGCACGGTCGAAATGGAGACCTCCGGTTCCTGGGCGGGATTCTGCTTTGCAATGTACAATGCAGTTTGCTTTTTATTCTCATTTGTACTTATTAAGATCACAAAATTTGTTGGGCCAAAACTGATCCATACGATCTGCCTCGCAATCGGCGCCATAGGGTTGTTAAGCATTACGCTTATGAGCGGGAAATATGAGCTGCTTCTGTCAATGACCTGCATCGGGATTGCGTGGTCAAGTATCCTGTCAATGCCCTATGCCATGCTCACACCGGCTTTGCCTCCCGACAAATTCGGTGTTATGATGGGGATCTTCAACCTGTTTATTGTCGTTCCCCAGGTTATCGCATCGAGCATGCTAGGGTATGTGATCGCACTTTTCTTTGGCGGGAAACCCATGAACGCCATGATCATAGGCGGGGTATGCTTTGCAATCGCTTCGGTGACGACACTTTTCGTAGTGACATACAGAAAACACGGTAATGCCGGCAATCCCGGCAGGGTCGCACCCGGGCATTAACCCGATCCTCAAAAAGTATAAAGACCAAATGGCAATGTTATCAAGTAAGCTCCCCAAAATCAGGCTGCAATGAGAAATTACCCTCTTCTTTTATTGGCATTCATTTGCATCGTGCTTATAACGGCATCCTGCAAAATGAAACCCCGTCCCCCCGAAGCAATGAAGCTTCCCGGAAACGGGGACTCGATTAAAGCTTATATCAAAGCCGAAAATGAATATTCTGAAAAATGGCTTGATCATTACGATGTATTGAAGAATGCTATTTCGGCTGAGCTGGCAGGCCGGCGGCAATCCACGGAGGCCCCACAATCCCGGGCGAATGACAGCATCTTTGAATCGCCCGATTGGAAGATACTAGTCATGAACAGGAATGAAGTCCGTTTGCAGCCGACAGGAAAGAACAAGCAGGCCGGCAGGGTAATATATACCGAACCTGACCGGGCATTCAGGGTCAGTTTACGCACCTCTGCTTCCTTAAACTTTATATTTATTGAAAGCATCTCGGAATCTTCTTCAGAGGCACGTTTGATACCTGCATCTTTAAAATCACTTAAACCCCTGCTTCTCCAGGAACGCAAAAAAGGCGTTTTCTACCGGGCCGATCATTTCGGTGGCAACAATATATGGATACTGTCAAATGAAAATGCACCCAGGCGCTGCCTGATCATTGCCCCGGTATCAAGTCCGGGCTCCGAAGGATGGAAAGCCGCCGTGAAGGAAAACGACAGCGTTTTTATTGATTCCTATGAGGTCATCGACGAGAAATTCCTGGCCATTGTCCAGAGAAAACATCTCGGCACTTCAATTGAAATAACCAGTCTCTACCAGGAAGTCAAAGGTCCCGTTATTGAGAATAAGATCAATTTCCCGGAGCCGGAAGGGCAGATATCAGACTTCTCGTACAGCGAAAAAGATGACAAACTGGTATTCACCTACTCGAGCATTATTACACCCCCTACCTGCTATACCTACGGCATCCATTCAATGCATATGGGCATACGCTGGAAGAAGCAGATAAAGCTCTATGACCAGGATAATTATAAAGCCAGTGTCATAACCGCCGTCGGGAACAAAGGAGAAAGGGTCCCCGTATCGCTCATCAGTAAAAGGGATGAGGAACCCCTTACCAGACCAAAGCCCCTGCTTCTTCTTATCATGCCAGGTGAGCCCTGGGAGTACGGCAAGGGCTTTAGTCCTTACCTTATCAGCCTGCTTGACCGGGGGGTTGCTCTTGCCTGTGTTCATGTTCCTTTGAACAATCCATCAGGGGAGGAGGGATCACAAATAATAAATGCAGCCGCCTCGGCCCTTATAGGCAAACAAATAACTTCGGCAGGTCTCATCACCCTTGTCGCCCGGGACCCTGCCGCCATACCGGTTGTGAGATCGGCCTGTGACCATCCGGAATGGTTCAGGGCATTGACCCTTGAATCTCCCCGGGCAGCAAATATATCATGCCTCAGGGATATCCCCTTTGTTTGTATTTATACAGACCAAAATCAACTGACAGGGACCGAAAGGCAACCCGCCACGGTTTCGGAAATGCGGAAACTGACAAAAGAGGGAAATACCCTGCTCCTGATATCCGGCGACCGCCGTGTTAAGGAAGAGAATATGATGGCCGGGCTTCTCACATTTATCCTGGCTGCTAATGGAATTAATAAATAATCTCAATAATTAAACAAACATGCAAATGATGAATGAACGTGCCTCCGGCATACTCTTGCACCCTACTTCACTGCCCGGGAAATACGGGATAGGAACCCTGGGCAAAGCTGCTTTCGATTTTATCGATTTTCTGACCAAGGCAAAACAACAATACTGGCAAATACTACCATTGGGCCCGACTGGTTTTGGCGATTCACCATACCAGTGCTATTCAGCCCATGCCGGCAATCCGGATCTTATCGATCCCGACCTCCTTGTAAAATACGGATTGTTAACACAGGATGACCTGAAATCCCAGCCCCAGTCTGATGACGGCCAGGTACTGTACGACAAGGTACAGAAAGCACGGCTTCCAATGCTTGAGAAAGCATATCATGCATTTACCGCCAATGCAGCTGATCTGGACAAGCTGGCATACCGGAACTTTCTCAAGGGCCACGCATCCTGGCTGAATGACTATGCCCTGTTCAGGTCGCTAAAGGAAGAATCAGGCAATTCGCCATGGTATACATGGGAAGCTGATCTCAAATTCCGCAACCCCGAGACACTAAAAGCAGCAGAGATCAGGCTGGCCGAAAAAACAGACTTTCATAAATTTCTCCAGTTTGTCTTTTTTAAACAATGGACCAGCGTTAAAGATTATGCTAAGAAACACAAGATAAAGATCATAGGCGATATCCCCCTGTATATCTCACCGGACTGTGCTGATGCCTGGGCCAATCCTGGTGTTTTTGAATATGACAAAGATCTCAACCCGATCAGGGTGGGCGGCGTTCCTCCGGACTACTTCAGTGAAACAGGCCAGCTGTGGGGAAACCCGCTTTTCAACTGGGAAGTCATGAAAAATGATAATTACAAATGGTGGATAGAACGTATAAAGACCAACCTGAGCTTGTATGATGTGATAAGGATAGATCATTTCCGCGGCTTTGCAGCTTACTGGGCAGTGCCATACGGCGAAGCAACCGCCATAAACGGGGCATGGATCCCGGGGCCGGGTAAAGACTTTTTCAATGCACTTCTGAATGAATTGGGGAAACTTCCGATAATTGCGGAAGACCTGGGAGTTATGACCCCTGAAGTTGAAGACCTTCGCGACAGTTTTGGGTTCCCCGGGATGAAAATCCTTGAATTTGCTTTCGATTCTTCCGAAGAAAATGATTACATCCCATACAGCTACAATAAAAACTGTATCGTATATACCGGCACCCACGATAACGATACCGTGGTGGGCTGGTTCAACAAAGCATCGGAAGCCGACAAGCAGCAGGTTCTCGATTATATCAACTGCACTGAAAAAGGGATACACTGGTCATTTGTGCGGCTTGCATGGGCTTCAGTCGCCAACACAGCCATCGTTCCTATGCAGGACCTGTTAGGGCTGGATTCCGGTTCAAGGATGAACCTTCCCGGCACAACCGGCGGTAACTGGAAATGGAGAACCAGGCTGGGTGATTTTTCGGATGAACTTGCCGAATCGCTGGCACATCTCACAAAACTATACGGAAGGATTAAAAAGTCAAAAAGCAAAACCAAATAAAATGAAGCGTTTCATCCTTCTGATTTTCATGCTGCTTCCCGCCTGCTTTCTTGCAGCCCAGGCAGGGATTGAACGGGTAGAGCCCCCGTTCTGGTGGACAGGTTTAAGAAACCCCGGCCTGCAGTTATTGATTTATGGAAAAGACATTGGCAACAAAGCCGTTTCCATAGCCGGGGGGAAGCAGTCTGATGTGATCATTACCGCTGTTCATAAAGTCCGGTGCCCGGATTACCTTTTCGTAGACCTTAAAATAGGTGCGTCGGCAAGGCCGGGAACCTATACCCTGAATTTCTACGACGGGAAAAAGCTTGTCACAAGTTTCAAATATGAATTGAAAAAGAGGAATGCAGGATCAGCCCTGCGGAAAGGATTCGATAATTCAGATGTGATCTACCTTATCATGCCCGACCGTTTTGCCAATGGAGACACCGCCAACGACAATATCGCAGGGATGAAAGAGAGGGTTGACAGGTCAAACCCCGACAGCCGCCACGGAGGTGACATCAAAGGGATCATTAACCACCTTGACTATCTTAAAGAACTTGGTGTCACGGCCCTGTGGATGACGCCCCTTGTTGAGAATGACCAGGCAAAATACTCATATCATGGGTATTCCGCTACCGACTTTTACAAGGTCGATCCCCGTTTCGGGACCAATGATGACTATGTGAAGCTTTCACAAGCCCTGCATCAACGGGGCATGAAGCTGATCATCGACGAAGTGTTCAACCATTGCGGCAGTGAACACTGGTGGATGAAAGACCTGCCATCAGACGATTGGGTGAATCAATGGCCTGAATTTACGAGGAGTACATACAGGGCCGGCAGCATCAGCGATCCTTATGTAGCTGTTGCCGACAGTACACAGTTTTCAAGAGGATGGTTTGATAAAACCATGCCCGACCTGAACCAGCGTAATCCTTTCATGAAAAACTACCTGATACAGAACAGTATCTGGTGGATGGAAGTTGCCGGGATAGACGGCATCAGGCAGGACACCTACCCCTATCCATTCAAAGACGCTATGAGCGAATGGGGGAAACGTATGCTTGAAGAATATCCCAATCTCAACATCGTGGGCGAATGCTGGATGAACTACCCGGCCACGGTTGCCTACTGGCAAAAAGGCTCAAAGAACCTCGACGGGTTTAACTCGAATCTGCCGTCAGTGTTTGATTTCCCAATACATGATGCCTTGATCCAGGCATTCAACGAAAAGGAAGGATGGAACACAGGCATCCTGAGGTTATATGAGATTATATCACAGGATTTCTCGTATCCCGATCCCAAGAATATTGTCACGTTTGCCGACAATCACGACGTAAACCGTTACCTCGACACACAGAATGATGATATAAGGAAACTGAAAATGGCCATGGCATTTATATTAACTACCAGGGGAATTCCCGAGATCTTCTATGGGACGGAGTTGCTGATGACCACCGGGGCCGATAAGGGGCATGGCAGCATACGAAAGGACGTCCCCGGCGGCTGGCCCGGCGACGTCAGGAATGCTTTCACAGCCCAGGGACGGACCCAGGCTGAAAACGACATGTACAACTTCATGCACACCCTGCTCAATTTCAGGAAGTCAAATACATCCCTGCAGACGGGCAAACTCCTGCATTTCATCCCCTCCGACGGAATTTACACCTATTTCCGTTACAACAGCCAGAGTACCGTAATGGTTGTCATGAACAACAATGAGGAACAGAAACTCCATGAAACCGGGCGTTACAGGGAAATTCTCAAGAACTTCAAATCAGGGAAGGAGGTCATCAGCGGCAGGGATGTCACAGATCTGTCGAAGCTGACTATCCCGGGGAAATCAGTCCTGATCATCGAGCTGAAACATTAATCACACAATAAATTCAACAAACATGCTGGCATTTCAGAAAAAACTGTCAAACATTTTTTACCTCCTTATTGGGTTCCCGAGCACTGCAATGGGGTTTGCCCTTTCGATACAGATAGCAGTTCTCAGCTGGATACTGCGGACGAAATACAACCTGGATATAGACCAGATAGGTATCGTGTGGGCTGCAGGCCCTATTGCCGGTATCCTTGGCCAGCCCCTGGTCGGCCTCATCAGCGATAAGATCTGGTTCTGGGGAGGGAGGCGCAAACCATTTATTATAATAGGCGGTATGCTTGCCGCCCTGATGATACTGGCCCTTCCGAACATTGCAAGGATCAATGATTTCTTCGGGATCGGAAGCATCATGGCTGTGGCAGTAACCGTTGCCCTTACCCTCGACCTGTCGATCAACATCAGTTTCAACCCTACCCGTTCCATCATTGCAGATGTCACCCCCGACGGGCAGCCGCGAACAAAAGGATATACCTGGATGCAATCTGTATCAAACCTTTTCGGCAGCGGGGCCTACCTTATGGGAGCCCTCATCAGCAATTACTTCCTGATCTATGCCGGGGTGATCATTGTATTCCTTTTCTCGATCGGACCCCTGATATT
>Ga0194054_10000136_pt1 | contig 37204 bp, 29 predicted proteins | sample SepL2210m_MetaG_FD_163628 | JGI IMG/M metagenome (GOLD analysis project Ga0194054, IMG submission 163628) | Anoxic zone freshwater microbial communities from boreal shield lake in IISD Experimental Lakes Area, Ontario, Canada - Sep2016-L227-10m | ecosystem: Environmental > Aquatic > Freshwater... | reverse complement strand
AAGCGATCGAGGCGGCTTCCTCATGGAAGATCCCGGGGTTGTTCGCGATGGATTCCAGGGCAGAGTTCGCGAACGCGGGATCGGCTTTCATCGCCTTCATGAGTTGCTCGACCCGCCGATCCGAGGCGATCATGAGAGTCGAGCCGATCGAGCCGTTCAAATAATACTGCATCTTCTGCCCGATAATTTCCGGGGTGGCCTCGCTGCGGAGCGCGGCCAGAAACTCCGGGCTGCCGGTGCGGGCCACTGTCAGGATGCCGGTGCGGAACCGCTTGTTGAGCTCATTGGTGATGTTGTAGGTAAGCTTGTCCCCGGTTTTGACAAATGCTTGCAAGTCGGCGAGCGCAGTCGGCGGCATCGAGGTGGATTGTGCCCAGTGCTGGACAGCTTCCGGATTCGCCTTGAAAAGCGGAAGCAGGCGGCTGGGTGCGTTCAAGTCAATGAGCCCGTCGGCGAGTTCGGGGAGCATTTTCGGTTCGGAGAGTTCCAGCGCAGCAGCAGCAGGCTGCTGCAAGGAAGGCTCGTGGGCCATCGCCCGGTATGCGGCATGCCAGAAGGGGTATTCCAGATTGCCACGGAGGCTGGCAACATGGCTCTTCATCCGTTCGGGAAACTTCTCGTCCTTGGCCCAGAGGGCAGCAAGTCCGCCCGACTGGACCGCTAGCTGCTCCGGCGTAAATTGCGTTTGGCCGGCCGACATGACGGCGAGTCCAGCGGCGAGCAACTCGGGCTCCGCGCGCAGGACCGCCGCAAATCGCTGGAGAAAGTCCGGATCGAACGTCGCGGCGTCGATGATTTTCGGGCCGAATTCCAGAGCCGGGGTGAAAAGTTTGTCCTGATAAACCTCGCCCACCGCCTCGGTCTCCGAAGCCACGGGCGCGGCACCCTTTTCCCATCCACCAAAATAATAGGCGACGTCCACGCGATCGGCTTCTTTCGAAGCCAGCGCCACGCGGCGGGTCCAGCCGTCGCGCTGCATTTGATTGTCCCAGCCGTTGGCGATCATCTCGAATTTCGCGGAATCGTAATACGGGGATTGCTTGAACTCGCGAAACTGGCGGTCGGCGACGGCGGCATAGGTTTCCGGCTGCGAAGGCAGCGAATATTTCATCATCTGGTTCCACGACTCGTTGGCCGATTCGAGGTGGATCTTGTTGAAGGCTTTCGTCCAAGGTTCGACGCGCCCGTGTTCGGCACGCAGCTTGCCGTAGCCTTTGTCAGAAGGGCCGGCCAGATACTCCATCAGCCGGGCGTTCTCCTCCGCCGTGAACCACGGGTTGACGAGGAGCCACGGATCGGCCCCCACGCTCCGGCAGGCCTCGAGCGTTTCGCCGAGGGAGGCAAGCACCGCGTTCTCGCTGGTTCCGAAATGCCCGCGCGCGGGCTGGGCAAAGCCTTTGCTGAGCCAGTAATCGAGCGTGGGGCAGTCGAGCCCGCCCCAGAGGCGGATCACCTGCGGCTTGAAATCCTTGAGCGTGGCGACCTCCTCGGGCATCAGCGCGTAGGGGGGCGCATCCGTCCGCCAAATCAGGAAGTTGTCCATCCAGAAAGTGCCGTTCGAGAGCGCACCGATCCACATCTTCGTCGATTCGTTCTGGTTGTTCGCATACGGCTTTTCCGGGTTTTCCACCGGCAGGTCGAACTCGAATTTTTTCCACTCCGCACCCACGTCCACGATGCGCGTCATCACGGTGCCGAACTGCAACTGGACGCGCGGGTCCGACATGCCTTTCTGTTTAAGCCAAATCTGCGCCTTATAGGTTTTGCCAGGAACAAAGCGGAGCTTCGAGGCTTCTTCGTTCGGCGCGACAAACCAGTGCCAGGGGCCGACCGGGTTGGAGGGCGAGGCGTCTTTGGCCTCGATTCTGAGGCTAGCCCTGCTGCCGCCCTCGGGCGCGGGATTGTTTTCGTCAAAGCTCCAGGAGCCCTGGCCCGAGAAAGGGCAGTAGCCGTTGAGGTGGGGAATTCCCGAGGGGTCATTCAGCGCCTTGCGGATTTGCTGGGGTGGCGCATCGCATTTCATCCGAAGCACGTAAAAATCCCCCGCCTGGATCGCTGGACCGTTGTCTGTGAACCAGATTTTTTCCTCGGTCTTTTGATCCGTGACCGGGTCATGGCCGATCGCGCTTTTCCCGACTTTTGACTTCCTCAATAACTTCATCACCCCGCCTTCAATCCGGTAGATATAAACGTCGGCCCCGTCCCAGAAGCCCGAGCGCGCGCAGTCCCAAAACGAAATCCCCGGCATGGAGTTGTTCTGCAGCCAGGTTTCGCCGCCGGCGTCGGCCCGCCCGTTGTATTGGTAAAAAATCGGCCCCGCGCTGAACGGCATATTGCAGACATTCACGAACGTGTCGGGATTCCACGGCACAAACCCCCCGATCTCCAGGTTTGTCGAGAAATTCGGCGGGGATTTTTGCAGGACCTGGTCGGTTATCTTGAAGTGATCCACGCCGGGAGCCGGAACGTCCTGCGCAAGGGCTGGAAGAATGATTGCAGAGAATATCGCGAGTCGGGTTTTCATAAGGGAATCGGGAAATGTGCGGCAGGAGAAAGACGATGAGTTGCCTGCGGGAAACTTCAGGCTTTGGGAGAAGTGAGCACGATCACCGAGGCGGGCGGGACAGTGACTTCCATGCCACTCTTCATTTCCGGCCCGGCGGATTCCTGGATTTTCACGTTCTCTTCATGCCGGTTGTTCGCCTTCGGGTCCGGGTTAGTAAGCGCGAACTGCTTAGAAGGGCCGGAGAACCCCGGGGGCAAATCAAGGATGGCCGTGCGCGGCTCCGTGAACGAGCGGTTGATGAGCAGGAGAGAGAGATGTTTTCCATCCCGGAACGCGTAGCAGGTGGTGAGCGGCACGCCTTTGCGGCCTTTGACCGTCGATTCCGCCCCTTTTCCGTCGTTCGTCGTCTTGACAACTTTTTTATCGGGCACATCAACGCGCTTGACCTCGATCGGTTCGACCTTGAGAAGGTCGCCCAGGCAGAGGGTATTGCGCATTTTGAGCGCGAGCCAAGTCGGATACGGGACGCGGTCCTGCGGGTTGTTGTGCGAGGCCCAGTATTCGCCGGTCTTGTAATCGTAGTAGGATACCGGGGACGAGCCGGCGGCGAGGAATTTCATCGAGACATCGAGCGTTGCGGTGCCCAGCGCGAGCGACTTTCCGATGTTCTCATCCTCCACCGGCGGCGTCATCCCAGGCCCCGGAAGGCTGTAGCCGGGACCGCCCTCGTAGTTTGCGAGCTTCTTTGCGGTCTTTGACGGGTTGAGCGCGAGACGGGCAGCGAGCTTGTCGCCGATGCGCGCGTCGTTCTTTGCGACCTCGAGGAACGGGCCAGGAATTGATTCAGAGAGACGGGATTCCAGGGTGTCAATGAACGCTGGATCCGAGGCGAAGAGCTTTGCGGGACCGGTGTCGCCGAGTTCCGCGGCGATCATCGCTGACATGAGCTTGGCACTCTCCGGGCTGAGATCCGAGTGTGAGCTGTCCGTCGCCTCGCCAAGACGCTTCCACAGGTCCTTGCGGACATCCGGAGGCAGGGAGGCGAGCAGAAGTCGCGCTTCGTCGTCCGGCATGCAGGATTCGGTGCCGCCATGGATCGCCGCGATATTTTGCGACATCGCAGCAGCGATTGCCGCCGCTTCGTCGTGGAAGAGTTTCGGGTTGGCGCCAATCGACTCCATGGCCTTGGCGGCGAATGAGGGGTCCGCCTTCATCGCCTGCATCAGTTGTTCGACCCGACGCCGCGCCGGCTCGGAAGGCACCCCGCCAATAATGTAGCCCAGGTAATATTTCATTCTTCCCTTGATGATTTCGGGAGTGGCCTCCCGCTGGAGCGCGGCAATGAACCCGGCATCGCCCGATCGGGCGAGCTCCAGGATCGCTGTGCGGAGCTTATAGTTCAGCGTGTTCGTAATATTGTAGGATAATTTGTCGCCGGATTGGAGGAACGCTTCGAGGACGGCGCTTTCCGTGCCCATCGATGGTGAAGCCGCCCAGGCTTTCACGGATTCCGGGTGCGCCTTTAATAGCGGGATTAGCCGGCTCGGCGCGTTGAGGTCAATGAGTCCTTCGGTCAACTCGCCGAGGATCGCGGGCTCCGCGAGTTCGAGCGCTTTCACAGCCAGCGGCTGGAGCGCGGGGTCGTTGGCCATCGCCCGGTAGGCGGCATGCCAGAACGGGTATTCCAGAACCCCGCGACTTCTGCCGATCACGTTTTTGCTGATTTCGTTGAATTTGTCATCCTTCCCCCAGAGTGCAGAAATGTTCCCGTCCTGGGTTGCGAGTTGCTCTGGAGTGAAGTTCCCGGCCGGCATGGCGGCGAGCCCGGCAGCGAGCAGTTCCGGCTCAGCTTTTAACGCGGCCGCAAAGCTATGGATAAAGTCGGGGTCGAATGTCGCGGAATCGATGATCTTCGGCTCGAACTCGAGCGCAGTGGCAAACAGCTTGTCCTGGTAAACCCCTTCTGTCGCTTCGGCCTCCGATGCCATCGGGGTGGCACCCTTCTCCCAGCCTCCGAAGTAGTAGGCGAGGTCCACGCGATCCGCCTCCTTCGATGACAGCGCGACACGGCGCGACCAGCCGTCTTTTTGCATCGAGTTATCCCATCCGTTCGCGATCATCTCGAACTTATCCGGCGAATAAAACGGCGATTGTTTTAGCTCGCGGAACTGGCGGTCGGCGACGGCGGCGTAGACTTCCGGCTGGGCTGGATACGAATACCCCATCCCCTGGTTCCAGGCCTCGTTGGCGGATTCCAGATAGATTTTTTTGAAGGTCTTCGTCCATGGTTCCGGATGTCCGTGTTCGGCGCGAAGCTTCCCGTAGCCTTTGTCAGAAGGCCCGCCGAGGTAGTCCATGAGGTTCACGTTTTCCTGCGCAGTGAACCAGGGGTTGAGGATCAACCAGGGATCGGCTCCGACCTGACGGCAGACTTCGAGTGTCTCGCCGAGCGATGCAAGCACGGAATGCTCGACTTTGCCGTAACCACCACGAACCGGCTGGGCGAAGCCTTTGCTCAGCCAGTAGTCGAGCGAGGGGGACTCTATCCCACCCCAGAGCCGGAGCACCTGAGGCTTAAAATCCTTGAGGATCTCCACATCTTCCGGCATCACCGCATAAGGTGGCTGGTCGGTCTGCCAGACAACAAAATTGCCCATCCAGAGCGTGCCCGGTGAGAGCGCACCGATCAACATCCTCGTCTCGGCGTTCTGGTGGTCGTAATAGGGCTTTTCGGGGCTATCCACGGGCAGATCAAACTCGAATTTCTTCCACTCCGGAGTCACATCCACGATCTTAGTCATCACGGTGCCGAACTGGATCTGCACACGCGGGTCCGCCATGCCGTTCTGCTTGAGCCAAACCTGCGCCTTGTAGGATTTCCCCGGGTTGAAACGTAATTTTGATTCCTTTTCGTTGGGAGCGACATACCAGTGCCAGGGGCCTGCGGGAGTGTCCGGCGAGGCCTCCTTCACATCCAGCCTGAGGCTCGCCTTGCTGCCTCCTTCGGGCACAGGGTTTTCTGTATCGAAGCTCCAGTCTGCCTTGCCCGAGAGCGGGACGTAAGTGAGAAGCGGGACTTCGGAGGGCTTGATCAACTCGGGGCGGAACTGCAAGGGCATCTTGTTGCTCTGCATACGCAACACGAAAAAATCCCCGTTCATCACGGCCGGGCCTTTGTCGGCAAACCAGATCTTTTCTTCCGTCGGCTGCTGGGTCACCGGATCATTGCCAAGCGCGCTTTTCACGATCTTCGTCTGGCGGAGGAGTTTCAGCACCCCGTTTTCTATCCGGTAGATATAAACGTCCGCACCATCCCAGAACCCCGATCTCGCGCAGTCCCAAAATGAAAGCCTCGCCCCTGTGTTTTGCTGCAGCCAGTCTTCCCCTCCAGCATCCGCCCGCCCGTGATGCTGGAACTGGATCGGGCCGGAGGTAAAAGGCGTGTTCCAAACATTCACCCTCATGTCCGGGTTCCATGGTGCAAATCCTCCGAACCCTAAATTCGTGGAAAAATTCGGCGGGGATTTTTGCAGGACCTCATCGGTTACTTTGAAATGGTCTGCGTCGGAAGACTTGGTATCCGATGCGAAGACGGGGATGGACAGAAGGGTGGAAACTACTACCAGAAGTCGGATTTTCATAGGGAGCGCGGAGCGGGAAGTTTTTGCCCACAATAATGTTGTTATTTAAATGCGTTTGTCAGTTTCGCGCAATGCGCATTCACGCATAAATCGTCCGGAATTGCTAACTCTCCGGCGCTGCACGTTCCGCGCGTCCTCCGCATAGCATGCTTGCGAGAGAAATGAATCAGTGTAAAACTAAACCCATGAAAGCGTCCCTTCTGGTTCTTCTGGCCATTGCGTTGCTTGGAACTGCCCGCGCGGGCGAGGCTCCTTTAGATTTTGTACTGCCGATGAATTCCGGCCCCGAGCTCTCTACGAAGGTTGGGATTACCAGTTCGGCTGATGGGACATGGAAGGGTCTTAAAGAAAACCTGGACAAGACTGACGACGGATTCCATGGCACGCTGGTCACTTCCGATGGCAAGGAAATCAAAATGGAGAGCCACTATAAAAAGGCCGGGGCAAAATGGGAGTGTTCGATCAAGTGGGAAAGCGAGTCGGAGACTCCGTCGGTCTTCATTTGCGTGCAGTATGTTTTTCCCCAGGATCAACTCAAGGAGGCAACAATGAATTCCCGGAAAGATGTGGTTTCTTTCGAAAAAATGATCGAGAAGGTTCCGACCGGAACCGCCTTCTCTAATATCTCAGAGTTCACGCTCGGCCCCATCGAGGGGGCCACCCTCCAATTTACCTTGCCGGAACAGTCCTTGGTGGAGGCATTGCTTCTGGGAGAGAACTTCTATGTGCGAACGTTTCTGACCAAACCGAATGAAACCCTGGCGGCAAGTGGAACTGTCGAGTGGACGGTGGAGAAACAGTGATCCCGCGCACGTATTTCATCTGGCCCGGCGGCAAGCCCGGCGCGGTCACGTCAAGCTGGGACGACGGCAGCATCCATGATCCCCGGCTGCTCGAGGTCTTTCGCGCCAACGGCCTGCGCGGCACGTTCCACATCAACAGCGGGCTTCTGCGCGGCACCGGCCGTGAGGATCCGTTTTTTCTTGAGGAGAAAGATGTCGCGCGGGTTTTTTCCGGGCAGGAAATCGCGGCGCACTCGATGACGCATCCGAACCTCTGGACGCTCTCCGACGATCTGGTTTTCTACGAGCTCGCCGAGGACCGGCGGAGGTTGGAACGGCTTGCCGGGTATCCGGTGACCGGGCTCGCATTTCCCTGCGGGTGTGGCGGAGACGAAGACCGGTTGACGGCGATCGCCAGACGCGCCGGGATCCGAACCGCCCGCGCGTCAAATCTCAAAGGCAACTTTGCTCCGCCGACAAACTGGCTGCGCTGGGGGGTCACCTGCCATTGCGCCGATGGCCTCGACGAGCAGTGGAAAAAATTCCAAGACATGCGCGTGCATGACAAGCTGTTCTTCTGGTGGGGGCACAGCCACGAGTTTGAAAACACGCTCGGCTGGGGACTGCTCGATGAAATTGCCGCCAAGATCGCGGGTGCGGACGCCTGGCATGCGACGAACCGCGAAGTTTACGACTACGTGCAGGCTTGGCGCGGGCTGGTGTGGACGCTGGACCTCGACGTCGTCCAGAACCCCTCCTGCTCAAGCGTCTGGCTGCTCCGCAATGATGCGCTTCGCGAAATCCCGCCTGGCGCGACCGTGGCTTTCTGAATCAACTCAGACTTGGCCGTCTTCTTCGGGAAGCAATCCATCGTCTCTCCCCCTTCCACAAAGCAGTGCAAGAGTGCCCTGCCTCCTGAAACGATTAATCCCGTCTCCGGCGGCGCAGGACCACGACCGTCGTGAGGCTGAAGGCCAATAGCGCCCAAGTGCTGGGCTCGGGCACTGCCGCGATAAGGTCCCCGGTCGCCTGATTGAAAGTGAAGATCTGGCTATTGGTTAGTGTGGATGTCCACAGATCGCCCGCCTGGCTGAATGTTCCGCTATAGATTCCACCGGCAAAGGCGATGGAGCTGAAGCTTGATGTCTTCGATCCGGTGGTGAAGGAGAAGAGGTTGTAGGTCGCGTTGGCAATCGCACTGGTCATGGTCAGGGTCAGCGTGCCGCCGTATGTTAGCAACTGGCTGGCCCCGACGTTCACTCCGTCAAAGTTTGTGCCGCGGGTTCCCGTCGCGAGTTCCATGTTCACATTACCCGCCAGGGTGAGCGGTCCGCTGACGGTCAGAACGCCTGGGCTGTTGCCGGGAGAGAGTGTGCCGCCCGAGTTGACAGTGACAGACCCGCCGATCGTTCCGCTGCCGCCCAGGGTGCCGGAGCTGTTCACCGTGAACGCGCTTCCTGCATTGGTCGAACCGTTGACCAGAAGCGTGCCCGCGTTAACCGTGGTTGCGCCCGTGTAGGTGTTCGTGCCGCCCAGAGCCAGGTTGCCGGCACCGGATTTAGTCAAAGAGCTCGAACTCGAGCTGCCGATCGCGTTGGCAAGCGTGACGTTATTCCCGTTCGTGTCCAGGGTCGCGGAACCGGAGCCTTGCAAAACCAGCCGCAAGGAGATGTCCTGCGTGTTGCTTCCGTTCCATTGGAGCGTGCCGCCATTGACCGTGATGTTGCCCGAGCTGCCGAGCGCCCCATTGGCGAAGCTCAGCGTGCCGTTGCTTACCGTCGTCCCACCGGTGTAGGTGTTCGTTCCCGAAATCACCTGCGTGCCCGCACCGGACTTGGCAAGGGCAAAGACACCACCCTGGTCACGCAACAAGCCAGAGAAGGTGTAGCTGCCGGATGCCACATTGAGAGTCAGCGTGCTTGTTCCCGAAACAAAGTTGTCCACCACGCCCGCGTTGGTTGAGAGGCTCTGGAGACCGCCAATTGTTTCGTTGAAACCGCCCAAATGCAGGGTGCCCCGCTTGTTGGTCGTGTCGCCATCCATCGAAATGATGCTCGTGTCGGCAATCTGGTTGCTGGCCTGAAGCTGGACGATGCCGGAAGTCCCCGTCCCGCCTGTCCCATTGCCCAAAGTCATGTTGCCCGCGATGGCATTCACCCCGGCGGTCTTGTTCAGAAAAATACCGACGTTGCCATTACCGCCGGAAACCGTGGTGGTGCCCGTGTAGGTATTCGCGCTCGTGCCGGAGAGTGTCAGCGTGTTAATGGCGGTGCCCGTTACCGACAGCGCTACGGTCCCGGTCGCCGCGCCGCCAGCGTTATTGGCGATCACGCCCGCGAAGTTTCCTCCGCCTGTGTTGCCGTTTCCGACGGTCAGGGTCACGCTCGTGCCGTTGGAGCCGTTCAATACCGTCCCGCCCGAGCCGGAAAAGCTGCCCACACTCTGGTTGTTGCCCGCCAGGTCGAGCGTGCCGGCATTGACCGCCAGCGCTCCGCTTGCGCTTCCGAGGGCCGTGGAGTTGCCGAGGGTCAATGTGCCCGCGCCGAGCGTTGTTCCACCGCTGTAGGTGTTCGCGCCGTTGAGGGTGAGCGCGCCGGCTCCGGTCTTGGAAAAGCCGCCTGAGGAAGTGCCGTCAGCGACGACCGCATTGATGATGAGGTTGCCCGCCCCGCCGATCGTGTTTGCGCCATTGAGGGTCAGGGAAGAGAGGATCGCCGTGGCGGCTGATGGGGTCGTTTGACCGGCGATGGTAAACGTGACGGTCGGAGTCCCGGTATAACCGGTGCCTGGGGTAGATAGAGTTAAAGATGAAATAACGCCATTGGCGGAGGGCGACGTCGTCATAATGATGGCGGCATTGGCCCCACTCCCAGTGCCGCCAATTGCCACCGTTCCAGTAGCGGCACTGCCTCCCGTGCCCAAATTGGTGAGATTCACCGCCGCGATTCCGTTGTCGATCGTCGTTGTCCACGAGCCGCTGTTCGTGAGAGATGCGCCAGTGAGGACGATCGGCTCATTGACTTTCATGTCGGCAGAAGCGGGAGCGAGGTCGAGCGTGGCTCCGGCGGCGACCGTTGTTATACCAGTTCCTAAACTGATAGCTCCCATCGGACCACCAAAACCCAAACCGGTCGCGCTCGTGGATTGCAGCGTGCCTTGGTCAACAGTTGTATTACCGAAATAGGTGTTGGTTCCGGAAACAACCAATTTGCCTGCACCCGATTTAGTGACAAAAGTGTTGGTGGCGAGAGCGTTGGTGGCATTAAACCATGTGACAGCGCTACTTACCGTTAACACGTCGCTGCTCCCGTTGGTGGCAAATACGACTTCCCCACCTGCCCTCAGCGCGCCGCCGCCGGAAATGACGGCCGCTGTCGCGCCATTCGTGAGATAACCGGCGATGGAATTAGCTCCTGCTGTTGTGAGTGTATAATTGCCTCCAAATCGTATGGTGCCACCCTGCAGATTTACAGAATTCATACTGGAAGTGCCCGTTAAATTATACCAAGTATTACCAGCGGGGCTCACGAGCGTGCCGGATACATTCGCGGTGCTTGCCGTCGCCCCATAAACGACAGCGCCTACCGCTCCGCCCGCTATGGCCGTGGCATAATCCCCGTTATAAAACACCCCTGTATTTAACCCCATTGCCACGGTTGAATTGATCGCCGACCCTGCGCCGGTCGTCAGATTGACCGTGGCCCCCGCGGTGCGGGTAATCGTGCCCACGGTCAGCGTTGAGGTGCCTGTCCCAGTTTCTTCGCTCTGGATCGTATTTGCGCCCAAAGTGACGGCCACGTTTCCAATCGTTTGAGTATTGGCGCTGCCATTTGTGCTCTTGTAGTCAAAGGTGCCTCCGGCCAAGGTAAACGCATTACCGGAAGCCAGAACCCCCGGCGTGTTGCCGCTGGCCACGAGAGTTCCGGAGTTAATCGTCGTGTTTGTAGCGTAGGTGTTGGCGCCGGAGAGAATCACCGTGCCCGTCCCGCCTTTTGTCAGAGTGCCACTGCCACTGATAATGCCGCTGACGGTGAGAGCGTTGGCGGAGTTGTTCGTCCAGGTCTGATTGGCCCCCAAGACCACGTTGGCTCCGATGGTGCTGGCCGGGACGCCCGTGTTCACGGTGATGCCGGCGGTGGAAGCCGAGGGAGTGATGGTCAGCGCGTAGCCGTCGGCGTTGAGGCTCAGGCCGTTCGTGGCATCCGCGATGGTCAAGCTTTTCACCGTCATGTTCGCGCCCAAGGTGGTGTTTGTCGCGGCGACCGTGGTGCCGACGATGGTCACATCCGCCGCCGTGCCCGGGATCAGGCTTTGCACCGCGCCGCCCGAGGTGGAGGCCCAGTTAGTGGTGGCGCTTCCATCCGAAGCCGCCCAGACTTTATTGATGCCGGAAGTGGCGTTACCGGTCCAGTAAGCGGCTGTCAGAGCCGTTTGCTTGGTAATGGAAGCCGTGAGGTCGGTCGTGGTCGCCGCCAGCGCGCCGACGGTGAAATTCGTGTTGTTGTAAACGATGCCGAGAGCGGGTGTCGCCGTCAGGGCGGTGCTCAGGGTGCTGGCCACACCGGAGTGGAGCAGGGTGTAGGTATTCGTGCCCGCCAAAGGGGTGACACTGCTGAGCCCGTAAATGTTGACTTTTGCGGTCCCGGTACCGGCCGTGCCGGTGATGGCCCCCGTGACGTTGATTTCGGCACTGGTGGCCGTGGCACCGATGGTGCCACCGATCGTGGTGGTGCTGCCACCCGTGATGCCCAGCGTCGAATTAAGAAGCAACTGGGTATCCGCCGCTGCGGCGTATTCCAAAGCCGCACCGCCAGCCACCGTGACCGCACCGCCGGTAGCGCCCCCCAAGCTGGAAGCATTCGTCGCGATTAGCCTCCCCGCGCTGACAGTTGTCGCGCCCGTGTAGGTATTCGTGCCCGTAAGCATGAGCGTGCCCGCGCCGTCCTTGGTCACGGTGCCAGCCCCGGTTTGCAGAGCCGTGGACACTTTGATGTTTCCCGCGCCGCCGAACGTGAGGTTTTGTGCGTTGGTCGCCGTAGCCGCGCTCAGGGTCAGTATGCCGGAGTCCGAATTAATGCGGCTAGCCGCGAGGAGTGTGAGCGTGCCGCTCAGGGTGTTATTGCCGGAGATATTGCGCAGGACACCGCCGCTGGAAACGCCTGTTCCATAGAGGGTCAACGCATCTCCCACGGAGATATTGCCTTGGATTTCCAGTGCGGCACCCGTGTAAACTTTGGTGCTACCCGCCGTGGTGCCGAGGGCGAAGGAATTTTGGATATTGAGAACGCCCTGCTCGACCGACGTGGCACCACTGTAGGTGTTTGAGCCGGTGAGGGTGAGGGTGTTTGCCCCCAGCTTGGTCAGATTGCGGACGCCGGAAATGTTCGACGCGTAGGTGAAGTTCCCGCCGGTGGTGTCGATGCCCACGCCCGAGGTGGCGTTCATCGTGAACCCGGAAAGCGTGTTGGCGAAGAGGCTGTCCAAGTTCGCCGAGCTGTAGTCGCCCGACCCGCCAACGCCGAGACCGATGCCGCCCGACGGCCCGGCTGTGACCGCGCTGACGCCGGTCCTTGAGGCGGTGTTCAGGAAAGTCAGGATGCCCCCGTTGACGGTTGTCGCGCCGGTGTAGGTGTTGGCACCTGAGAGCGTGACCACGCCTCCGCCGCCTTTGGTCAGAGCGTTGGTGCCGTTGGCCAGGATCGGGGTGCTGATCGTCAGGTAGTCGCCTGTGCTTGACCCGGCTGATGACTGGGAATTCGCGCTGTAAATCACTAGCTCGGAGTTGCTGGCGAGACCGATGCCTGTTCCTCCAGAGATCGTAGCCGCACTGTTGCCATTTTTGAGGATGCCGCCGAGCGTGACCGTCGCACCGCCAGCCAGCGTCATGTTGCTGGCCCCATTGACGTTCAGGGTCGTAAATGACGTGCCGTTCGCCTGGGCCGAGATGTTCCCGGTGATTTGCTGGTAGAGCTTCGAGGCCACCGAGGCCGTGGCTCCAGATGCTGCCGAGTTGGCATCGGTTCCATAGTTGATCACGCGCACATACCCGGTCGAGTCGTAGTAGGCGTAGTTGAGTGTTGAACCGGTTCCATAGAAGATGCCTTTGTCAATAAATGAGGGCGCGCTCACACCGGCTATTGTAAAGCCGTTGGTCACGGAGTTCGTTCCGCCGCCGGCTACGTAGAAAGTGCCCGTGGCTCCTGACGAGCGGGCGGAAAGGGAGGAGAATGCGATCACTTGGTCAAAAGCGGCCGTGCGTTGAGTCTGCACCAGGCTGTCTCCGGCGGTGAAACTCAGGGCATTCAGCGACTGGCTGAGCGCGGCAGCCCCCCCGTGTTGTCGGAAACAAATGTGCCGCCACCCATGACGAGGTTGGAACTGCTGCTCAGAGAACTGGTCGCCCGGTTCAGTTGAAGCGTTCCCAAATTGACGGTCGTGGGGCCGGTATAAGAGTTGGCGGCACTTAAAGTTAATTTGGAATTCGCATTATTTTGAATCACCCCCGTGACATTCGGGCCGATCCCGATGCTGATGTTTGTGGCTCCCAATCCCGAGCCTCCATTTGTGATGGTGCCGGTCATATTGACAGGATTTGTTGTCAGATTGAGCGACGTCTGCGTCCCAGTTCCAGCAGTGCTAAGAGTCAGGTTGCCTGTGCCGGTGAACCCGCCGGACATCGTGATTGATCCTCCGCCCGCGCCGCTCGCCACGAGCGTCAAGTTGTTGTTGAGCGAGACCGCGCCCGAGAAAATCGTATTGGTGTTGTAGGTGTTCTCGATGGAAAGCGCGCCGCTGCTACCGGAAGCCACGGTGATCGCGTTGGTCTGGGTGTTCGACCCGCCTCGGATGATGGCGTTGGCGGAGCCGCCGGTATCGCCGAGCGTGATGGTTCCGGAGCCGGCGGACGTCGCAGTGGATAGCTGGACGACGCCGCTTTTGACCGTCAGTCCGCCGGAGAAGGTGTTGGCGGCATTGAGCGAGACAACTCCCAAGCCTGAGGTATTGACGACAAGGGAAAGCGTGGTGCCGGACGCCTGACCGATGATGCCGATCAAATCGATATTGTAGCTGTTGACAGCAGTGGTGCTGAACAGGCCGGATGTGCCGCTGCCTGCCAGCGTCAACGTGGTTGGCCCTAGGCTCGCCGCTGTCGTCAATGCGCCGCTCACTTTCAGCGCGGCCGTGCCATTGCTGCTGTTATAGGCATTGTTTGTCCATGTCTGGCTGGCCCCAAGGATGACGTTGCTGCCCAAGTTGACCTGCCCGACCTGCCCGGTCGAACCGTTGCCGGCCACCGTGACGCCTGAGGCACCAATGGTCAAACTGGTGGTGTTCGTGAATGTGAGCGGCCCGGTTGTCGTGGACCCGTCGCCCACGGTAATGCCCGCGATGCTTGTCGCTGCGGTTGTTGTAGGCACAGTTACACCGAATGACACGCTGTTGAAGAGAGCGGTGTCCGTGGTCAGGTCATTGGTAGGGGCGGCGAGCCCAACCCAGTTTGCGCCTGTGGACCAGGTCGTGCCGGCGTTGTTCCAAGTTTTTGTGGCGGCGTGGGCACTGACGCTGATCGCCAAGGCGATGGTGAACGCGGCCAGAGCCTTGGGGAAGGAACTGCGTTGGGGGGTGTTCATAATTTGTTGGGGATGGAATATCAACCTACGTACAAGAAGGTATATGCGGTGAGGAAAGAAAGTAATGCGTAATTGCGCGGGTTTGATGAGGGAAACCGCACATTTGAACCTGATTCTTCCTTGGGAAGCCAAACGATACCTCATACCATTTCCACGTTCGCAGAAAATTATCGCTTGACGGGACGCACGTAATCACGCACGCTTTTCCCATGCAGACAGTCACAGCCACAACAGCACGATCCATCATCTATAAGCTCCTTGACGATGCCTCGGACTCTCACGAGCCGATTCAGATTACTGGCAAGCGCTCCAGTGCTGTTCTCGTTGCCGAGGACGACTGGCGGGCCATTCAGGAGAGCCTGTATTTGGTTTCAATTCCTGGTATGCGGGAATCCATTCGTTCCGGACTCGCCACTCCAGTCGCTGCGTGTGCCAAGAAGCTTGATTGGTGAAATACCTCCTCGTGTTCACCAAGCAAGCGCAGAAGGACGCTAAGAAGCTTGCGAGCGCTGGTCTCAAACCGAAGGCACAACTTCTATTGGACATTCTGGCGGATGCTCCCTTCCAGAACCCTCCTCCCTACGAGAAGCTCATCGGCGATCTTGCTGGTGCCTACTCTCGAAGAATCAATATTCAGCACAGACTTGTGTATCAGGTGCTCAAGACTGAGCGCGCGGTTAAGGTATTGCGGTTGTGGACACATTACGAATAAAAATAATGCGAACAGACCGATTCACCTAACTCCCATGCCTGCGGCACTTTTGGCACGTCGGCTGCGGAGATAGTTTATTATTTACCACCAAATAGCTGAAGTCATTGAAGGATAGCCGAATGCCTCCCTTGTAAAATCCCGTTCATTCAGGACTTTTCTCCGAAAGTCCTCTGCTTCTCCTGACAACCTGCCACTCCGGCAGGTTTTTTTGTGCCCAAAAACAGTGACCCGCCGAGGATGTGTTTCGCTGTCTCACCGGCGTCCTTGCGGGGAGATGTCCGGCATTTCTGCAGTTCCGTCTCATGTGGCTCATGCGGTGTTGGAAATCCTCTCGCCCGGTCGCTCTGGAACGGTTATACCGGCACGCCATGCGGTAGAGCAATTCTCGATTGCTCCCCGCTCACTACCGCTGATTTCCCATGTTCGAACAAGCTTTCAAAAACATCGACGACATCCTCTGGAAGGAAGCCGGTTGCACCACTGAACTCGACTACACCGAGCAGACTTCCTGGCTCCTTTTCCTGAAATACCTCGACGGGTTGGAGGAGGACAAGGCGACTGAGGCGGCGCTGGGAGGAAAGAAATATGCCTATATCCTCGACGCGCCCTACCGGTGGGAGACTTGGGCCGCGCCGAAGGGTAAGGATGGCAAACTTGACCACAATGCCGCCCAGACGGGCGACGACCTCCGGGATTTCGTCAACCAAAAGCTCTTCCCTTACCTCCACGGGTTCAAGCAGCGTGCGACCGGTCCCGGCACCATCGAATACAAGATCGGCGAAATCTTCGGCGAGCTGAAGAACCGCATCCAGAGCGGATACAACCTCCGCGAGATCATCGACCATATCGACGAACTCCGCTTCCGCTCCCAGGCCGAAAAGCACGAGTTGAGCCACCTCTACGAGGCGAAGATCAAAAACATGGGCAACGCCGGACGCAACGGCGGCGAGTATTACACCCCGCGCCCGCTCATCCGGGCGATTGTCCGGGTCGTTGCCCCCAAAATCGGCGAGACGATCTGCGATCCTGCCGTCGGGTCGGCCGGGTTCCTGTGCGAGTCGTTCGATTATCTGAAGCAGACGAACCCGAAGCGCACGACCGCGCAGGACCGGACACTCCAGGAACGCACGTTCTACGGGAAGGAAAAGAAGTCGCTCGCCTACGTGATCGCGATCATGAACATGATCCTGCACGGCATCGAGGCCCCGAACATCGTCCACACGAACACCCTCACGGAAAATCTCGCCGACATTCAGGAAAAAGACCGGTTCAATATCGTGGTGGCCAATCCCCCGTTTGGCGGCAAGGAACGCAAGGAGGTCCAGCAGAACTTCCCGATCCGCACCGGCGAGACGGCATTCCTCTTCCTCCAGCACTTCATCAAAATCCTCAAGGCCGGCGGACGCGCGGGAATCGTCATAAAAAACACGTTCCTCTCGAATACCGACAACGCCTCGGTGAGCTTGCGACGGCTTCTGCTGGAAAGCTGCAACCTCCACACCGTCCTCGATTGCCCCAGCGGCACGTTTCTCGGAGCGGGCGTGAAAACGGTCGTGCTGTTCTTTGAAAAAGGTGCGCCGACGCGCAAAGTCTGGTTTTACCAACTCGACCCCGGTCGCAACATGGGGAAGACGAACCCCCTCAACGACGCCGATCTCGCCGAGTTCATCGAATTGCAAAAGACGTTTGCCGATTCGCCGAAGAGCTGGAGCGTGGACGTGGCAGGGATCGACAAGGCGACATTCGACCTCTCGGCAAAAAACCCGGACGGCGGCGAGGAAATCACCCACCGCAGCCCGGATGAGATCATGGACGAGATTGCCGCGCTGGACGCCGAGAGCGCGGAAGTGCTGGCTGGGATCAGGAAATTGCTATGAACAAGGCGACAGATTCCCGTTTCATCGCGTTCTTTGACGAGTGCGGCGACCACTCCCTCGAAAACATCGACCGCGACTTCCCGCTGTTTGTGCTGTCGACTGTCATTGTCGAGCGGGCGGATTACGTCAACGTTGTCGTTCCTGCACTCACCCGCTTGAAGCTGCTCTTCTGGCCCCATGAGGGAGTCAATCTTCACAGCCGGGATATTCGCAAGGCACACGGCGATTTCGCTTTTATGCAGGTTCCGGCAAGACGCCATGCGCTCTTGACTGCATTAAGTGAGATGATGGGAGCGCTCCCCTACACGCTCTTCATCACCGCCATACGCAAGGACAGCCACAGGGATAAATACGGGCAGGAAGCCCCGAGCCCCTACGATCTGGCTCTCACCTACACTTTCGAGCGCGTGCTCCATTTTTTGGAGGGCGTTGGCGAAACCCAACTCCCCGTGACGGCAGAGGCTCGCGGAAAAAACGAAGACAATGAACTCGCGGCCTCCTTCCTGCGCACCATGACCGAAGGCACCCGCTACAACTCCGCCGAACGCTTCGCTTCCATGAACTGCCCCCTGGCCTTCCGCCGCAAATCCGACAACATCGCGGGCATGCAGATCGCCGACCTCTGCGCCCACCCGGCCGCCCGCAAACTTCTCAACCCCGCCCAGCCGAACCAGGCATTCGATTTGATCGAGAAGCACATTTACCGTCGAGGCAACGTCACGGGGTGGAAAGTGGTCCCCTGAAAAGAAAAAGGCGGCTCCGGAAAACCCAGAAACCGCCTCCCGACCGAGAATTCCCAGTCCGTGAACACAAGATCCCACAGCATCGGAAAATTGTCAAACTCCGAAAATGACTCGCGCGGAGAGCGCCGAGACCGCAGAGGGAATGAGGGGCTGCTATGAAGAAGGGGTGGCAGACAAAGACACTGGGGGAAATCGCCGATGTTCAGAGCGGAGGCACTCCCCTTGTTTCCAATAAGGCATTTTGGAACGGCAACCTGCCGTGGTATTCATCAGGGGAACTGAACAACCTTTATACGTCAGCTCCTGAACGCCACGTATCAGCACTCGGGATTGAGAGATCGAACGCCAAACTCTTTCCCGAAGGTTCACTCCTCATTGGGATGTATGACACCGCTGCGCTGAAGATGTCCATTCTCGACAGGGCCGGAGCGTTCAACCAAGCGATCGCAGGGGTCAGGCCCAACGAGCAGATTGACTTGGTCTTTGTTCTTCACGCCATAAATGCAATCAGAGAGAGAGTTCTTGGACAACGGCGAGGCGTTCGTCAGAAAAACCTGAGCTTGGGGAAAATTCGTGAGATCCCGATTCCCGTCCCCCCGCTCTCCGAGCAGCAGCGGATCGTCGGCATCCTCGACGAAGCGTTTGAGGGCCTCGCCACCGCCAAAGCCAACGCCGAAAAAAACCTCCGAAACGCCCGTGCCCTCTTCGAAAGCCACCTCCAATCCGTATTCACCCAGCGCGGTCCGGGGTGGGTGGTGAAACGCCTTGATGAGCTTTGCACGTTCAGCAGCGGCGGCACTCCATCGAAGGGCAATAGCAGTTATTGGCAAGGCGAGATCCCGTGGGTTTCGGGACGCGACATGAAATCCACCCGACTCTCCGATTCAGCACTGCACATTTCTCAGGCCGCAGTTGACGAGTCGGCAACGCGCATGGCTTCAGCCGGAACGCTGCTGATTCTTGTTCGTGGAATGGGGCTGGCGCATGGAGCCCAAATTGCAGAACTGCTCAGTCCGTGCGCTTTCAATCAGGACATTCGAGGAATCCACGCCAAACCCGGACTGCTGCCGCGGTATCTCCTGTTCGCGCTTCGAGACAGAATCAATTTGAGCGACACTGTCTTGAGCAATGCGGCTCACGGCACACTCAAGATTGACTCAAACGAACTGCAAAAGGTGATGATTCCATTTCCTCCGATCGAACAACAGCGGAGAATTATTTCCGTAATCGACGCCCTGAAGGAAGAAACCCAACGCCTCGCCCTCCTCTACACCCGCAAGGTCGCCGCGCTGGAGGCGCTGAAAAAGTCGCTTTTACATCGGGCCTTTTCTGGACAACTCTGACGGGCATGAGTGCTTTAACACAAACCTCAAAACCCGGGGCTGAAAATGCTCCTGCTCTGATAACCAGCAAGTTAAGTGCTTTAACGCAAATCTCATGAACGAAGCCGATACCCGAGCCGAGCACATCGACCCCGCGTTAAAAGCGGCGGGCTGGGGCGTCGTCGAGGGCAGCCGGATTCTACGGGAATATCCGATTGCTCCCGGCCGAATCGAAGGCCATGGGCGGCGCGGCCAACCGCTGAAAGCCGACTACGTTCTGGAGTATCGCAACCGGAAGCTGGCCGTGAGCGAGGCAAAGGCTTTCGAAAAAGCGCTGACGGAAGGTGTGGCGCAAGCGAAGGATTACGCGACCAAACTGGCGCTCCGGTGGGCATTCGCCACGAACGGCCAGGGGATCTACGGCATCGACATGCAGACTGGCAAGGAGGGCGAGGAGTCACGGTATCCCACGCCCGACGAACTCTGGAACATGACATTTGCCGAGGCCAACGCCTGGCGGGACCGGTTTTCGGCGGTTCCCTTCGAGGACCGGGGCGGATATTTTCTGCCGCGCTACTATCAGGACATCGCCATCGAGCGGGTCATGGAGTCAATCGCGAACGACCGGCAGCGCATCCTGCTCACGCTCGCCACCGGCACGGGCAAGACGTTCATCGCGTTCCAGATCGCATGGAAACTTTTCCAGAGCCGTTGGAACCTCACCCGCGAACCGACCCGCCGCCCGCGCATCCTTTTTCTGGCCGACCGGAACATTCTTGCGGATCAGGCATACAATGCGTTTTCGGCATTCCCCGAGGATGCCATGGTGCGGATCGAGCCGGGGGATATTCGGCAGCGCGGCAGAGTGCCGAAAAACGGAAGCCTTTTCTTCACGATTTTCCAGACATTCATGAGCGGCCCGATGAAGGATGGCGAGCCCTCCCCCTACTTCGGCGAGTATCCGCCGGACTTCTTCGATTTTATCGTCGTCGACGAATGCCACCGCGGAGGCGCGAACGACGAGAGCACCTGGCGGGCGATCCTCGAATACTTTTCCTCGGCGGTGCAGCTCGGCCTCACGGCCACGCCCAAGCGGAAGGACAACGTGGACACCTACGCCTACTTCGGCGAGCCGGTCTACACCTACTCGCTCAAGGACGGCATTAACGACGGGTTCCTCACTCCGTTCAAGGTGAGGCAGATTTCCACGACGCTGGACAAATACATTTACACGCCGGACGACACGGTGGTTGAGGGGGAGGTCGAGACGGGAAAAACCTACGTCGAGGAAGATTTCAACCGCAGCATCGAGATCCAGGAACGTGAGAAGAAGCGGGTTGAGATTTTCATGAGCCAGATCAACCAGAACGAGAAGACGCTGGTCTTCTGCGCCAGCCAGGCCCACGCCCTGCTCGTCCGGGATCTCATCAACCAGATCAAGACGAGCAAAGATCCGAACTACTGCCAGCGGGTCACCGCCGACGACGGGAACCTGGGTGAGGAACACTTGCGGGCCTTCCAGGACAACGAGAAGACGGTCCCGACGATCCTCACCACGTCGCAAAAACTCTCGACCGGGGTGGACGCCCGGAACATCCGTAACATCGTGCTCATGCGCCCGATCAGGACCATGATCGAGTTCAAGCAGATCATCGGGCGTGGCACCCGGCTCTACGACGGGAAGGATTACTTCACGATCTATGACTTCGTCGGGGCGCACATGCACTTCAGCGATCCCGAGTGGGACGGCGAGCCAGCGGACCCGGAAACGTGCTCCAAGTGCGGCGCGTATCCCTGCGAGTGCGAACGGCCCGGCCCCCAACCCTGCCCGGTCTGCGGGAAGCAGCCATGCGAATGCCCGAAAGAACCGTGCCCGGTCTGCGGAAAAGTCCGGTGCGACTGCAACAAGCGGAAAAAAGCGAAGGTCAAACTGGCCGACGGGAAGGAACGCACGATCCAGCACATGATGATGACGAGTTTCTGGCATCCCGACGGCACCCCAATGTCGGCACAGCAATTCATGGAAATGCTCTTCGGCCGGCTGCCCGAGTTTTTTCAGGATGAAGAGGAATTACGCCAAGTGTGGAGCGTCCCAGACACCCGCGCCAAGCTGCTGGAAGGTCTGGCCGAATGCGGGTTTGGTCATGAGCAACTGGCCGAGATGCAGAAGATCATCGACGCTGAGAAAAGCGACCTGTTCGATGTGCTCGCCCATGTCGCCTACGCCCTGCCGCCACTCACCCGCGAGGACCGAGCCACCAAGGCGAAGGTGGAAATCAGCACCCATTTCAACACCAAGCAGCAGGTTTTCTTGGATTTCGTGCTATCCCACTACGTGTCCGTGGGCGTCGAAGAACTCGACCAGGCCAAGCTCACGCCGCTACTACGGCTCAAATACCACGACTCCCTGGCCGACGCGGTGGCCGATCTCGGCAAGCCGGAAGAAATCGGCAAGGTATTCAGCGGGTTCCAGAAGTTTCTCTACGACACCGCCGCGTAGGTCAGACTTCTCAGGCACCCTTTGTGAGGGAGTAGCAGGTGTTGTTGCCACTCCCTTCATGGCAGATCAACTTTTCGTCTTCCAACCGGGAAAGGGCTCCACGGACACGAATCTGTGGAATCCCCGTGACATCTGAAATCTGGCGACGGGTTCTGGCCTCTTTTCGTTTTATCTGAGTCAAAACTTTCAAACGGTCTGAATCCGCTTCGGTTTTTGGGGATTCATCCCTCCCGATTTTCACCTGGATCCCGTTTGCAAGTTGATACCCGCCGCCGGGACACGTTCTGATGACATCGTGATCACCGCATCCGACCTTGGTGGAGCAACTGCGCCGGAATTCAATGATGGCACTCGTGACAGCGGCGGGCGACGTTTGTTCATTGATGGCTTCCGCGAGTTGCTTGGCTGACGCCTTCCTATATACGCCATTCTTTTGGTCGGCCAAAATCTCCACAACCTTTCGGATGTAGGCGTTGCCTTTTACACCGCCGACAACTTTTCCACACAACTCGATGCAGTCTTGGTGGAGGATCATTACCCCACCGGAAAATTCAGGGCGTGCCGGAGTTCTCGGAAATCGCTTGGAAAGTTTTCCGGCAAGGATCAGGCGGATTTTTGGTTCCACCGGATCCTCATCGAAGTTCTTACTCACAAAGGATTCCGCGCCGAGTTCGATGCACTCGATAGCCACCTTGTGGCCCAGTTTGTGGTTTGCCGTGACCACGATAACCGGAACGGCGTTCTCCATCGCAACGATACGCTGGAGGAGGTTTTTCCCGTGATCAACACGCGCCACGCCCTCAAATTTTACTGGAATCGCGAGATCAAGCAAAATGCAGTCAAACGCAACTTCGCGGACCAATTTCAGCGCGGTTTCAACACATTCGGCCACCTCATATTCGTGCCCCATCGAATCAACCCGTTCTGAGAGTTCGGCACGGACTCCCTCCTCATCGTCAATAATAAGTATTCGGCTCATGGTCAGGAATGGTGATTTGTATTCAGCGGCAGGGTGAAAATAACAATAGTGCCATCTCCCTCCTTGCTATGGATTGAGAGAGTGCCTCCGTGTGCCTCGACATAACGGCGGCAAATTGGCAAACCGTAACCCGTGCCCGAACCGTGTTTTCGCTTCGAGGAGCCGCCAGGGATAAACTCACGGAGCTTTGCCAAGTCGGCGGGCGCGATCCCTCGGCCGCCATCGGTGACGGTAATAACAACGTCTCCCTCCTGCTGCTCAGCTGTCACGGAAACGCACCCCTTGCTCATCTCGGTCGGTGAAACCGCATGGGCCTCAATCCCGTTCTTGATGAGGTTCGTAAGGACCATCGAGATGTGGAACCGGGACATCGGGACGACCAGCTCCTCGGCCACCGATACGGAGAGCGCCACCCTCTTCACTGTTCGTCCATCCTCTTGAATTAGAGCAACGGCGCTTGCCTGTGCCTCGCGGATGATCTCGGCAAGCGGTTCCGGGACGATGGTGATGGTCAGAGGTTCCGAGTATTTGTCCATCATTTCCGCCAGATGACGGAGGTAGGCGCAACCTTGAACGTATCGGTCGAGCCTCCGTTTCTGGCCTGGGGCAACTTTGCGCAGTTCCTCCACATCGAGATTGAAGCTGGTGAGGATATTTTTTATGTCATGGAATGCGGTTCTCAGATGAAGATCAGTAATCTTGTTGGCAAAATCGACGGCGTTCCCAGCCGCCTCTGGACCGTGTTTTGAAGCAATCTTGTCGTAGGCCTGCTGAATTTTTCCGGGTGTTGCTTCCGCCAAATTCGACACAGGGGTCCGCTTTTCAACCGACCTTTCTGCGGCAGACCGCACAAACGCATTGCTGTCACGGTGCAGTTCGGAGATCAACTCGCGATAGGTGGCTTCCGGAAGAAATGCCAGCGCCTCGGCAACGATTTTGCGAACCTCCCACTTTGGATCCGCAGCATACTCCCCCACAGTTTTGGCAAGGCGCGCGCTGCCAGGGGTCCGAGCCAGGTCGGAACACGCTTTTTCGGCGTGAATCTTTCGATCCATCCAAGGTGTTCCGGCTGTGATTCCGGGATTTGCGGCGTCAGGAGTCATGCGATTTGCACACCATATCGCTTGCTGCGCAAACGGAAAGCTTGCGATCCACCTTCGAGGAGATTGATTATCGAGTCGCGGCACTCGTCGACAGTGCCGCTGGAATGAATGGATCCGGAACGACCATCGGATTGCAAGACCACAACTTGCTCTGCATCCCCGAGAACTGGAATATTTGGGTTGTGGGTCACAAAAATCAATTGCCGTCCGCCTTTGACCTTTTTGACCGTGGTCACAATGCACTCGTAAACATACCGGTTGTCCAAGTTGTCTTCTGGCTGGTCGATCAGAAGCGGGTTGGCGCTGTCGAACATGAGGATCGGGAGAATCGCAGTGCATTTCTGCCCAGTCGAAAGGCCTGCAGAGTTTTTGTAGATACCACCATCACTAAGTTCGATCTTGGGCAGGTCATCGAGATCGACGATTTCCAGTTCCATTAACTTCTCGGGAACACGAAGTTCAGCGATCACTTTCTTTGCCTGATCCGGGTTGATGCCGCCACGCCGGGAAAGCAGGATGGGTTCATCTTTGCGGGCCAGGTCACCAAGCTCATGCGGCGAGAGTGATGCGCTGAGAGATGCGGCGATTTTCTGATGCTGCATGTTTCCACCGCGAAGGCTGTTCTCAAGCAGTTTCCTGTAGCTATCCTGATCGGCATTCTGCTCTATGCTTACCTTAATGGCCGGCTTGAGGTGGTCGGTTAAGGTTGTGGCAATCTGGTTGCGAATTTCAAACCGGCGATCACGATCTTCAGAAAGCTGGGCCAGAAGACGTTCTCTAGTCGCGGTATGCCCTTTGATATTCTGGGTCAACTCATCGACACGTTTTTGTTTAAACAGAAGGTCATTGCGCTGCTTCTCAACCTTGGCCCGTTCGACAGATTGTGCCTGGTTCTGCTGCTGCTTCTCAATGACCTTGCGGTATTCCATCTCTTGTGCTGCATGTCCCGATTCAAGTCGGGCGCGAACGCCACTGACCTTCGACTCGGTTTCCCCGAGCGCAGACAACGCTGCGGCAATGGATTTTTCAGCAGCGGCAATGCCCGCCTTTATCGCTTCTATGGCCTCTCCGGTTACCAACTTGTTAATTCCGACTCGCATGTCATCGCCAAAAAAACTGACAGCCTGCGACCCATAGTAACCGACAAAGCTGCCGAGTTTCTTTTTGAAGTCAGCCAACTGATCCCTCGCATGGTCAATGGCTTTCATTTCGCGATCGCGGAGTGCCTTCGCAGCATGAACTCGATTCATTTCCTCAGAGTCCTGCCCCTCAGTCTTGGCAAAGGACTTTAGCTTTTCCCTCACAGCTTCCAGTTGAGTGAGATCACCCAGCAAATTATTCTTCTCGGAAAGCAGGGGGAGAATCTGGGCAGCATTGGATTGGAGTTTCCTTGTGGTTTCATCCAATTGCGCCCGAACGTCGCGAAGGTCCGATTCCTGAAATTTGTCCAAGAGGTCCAACTGATAGTGAGGGGTTTCAGCAATGCTTTCGATCTGATTTTGGCTGTAAATGTCCGCCGGAAAGATCTGCGAGCGCAGCGTCTCGTTCGGAAGAATGGTGCCTTCACTACTCACGAGAACCGGCTCCTCCCCGGCGGCCCGGCTCACGGTGTATGTCATCCCATCCTTGGTTTCAATAATGAGCTCCACGCGCCCGCCTGCAAGTGTGCTTTCGACCAGAGACTGGATACGCTTGCGGAGCGGGTCACGCTCATCGCGTCCAGGCAGCACTCCAAGAGCATAGCGGATAAGTTCCTCGGTGGTGCTCTTTCCGCTGCCTCGCGGCCCGATGATGCAGTTAAGCCCGTCTTTGAACGACAGGTCTATCCCGGCGAGAAAGCCGCCGGTCACTTTTAGATTTTTTATTCGATGGAATGTGGATTCGGTTTTCATGCTGGTGCCACCGTATTCGCATGCTTTCCCGACGTCTCTTTCAGAACGGTCAAACCCTACATAGGGTTAAATAGGCTATTTCCACCCAACGTGGGGCTACCGCACCCCATGCTCTCCCCAACATGGGATTGCATATCCTATTCCTGCTCCTGCCGACGAGTGCGAGTTGACACGGCATGGTGCTCGTATGCACAAGCAACGAGCGAGTTCAAAAATAGCGACAACAATCACCCGCAATTCGAGTGAAACAAATGGTGCGGGGTTGGGCGGCATCCTTCCGTCAGGATTATGGGATTCAGTTCAACTGGCTGCCTATCTGAGTTGCTCAGAGAGACACATATTCAACCTCAGGAGGCGTGGTCTTCCATCATATCGAGTCGGCGACATTGTTCGATTTGATATTGGGGAAGTTACCGCATGGTTGAATTCCAAGCGAGCGAGTTCCGGCGATGAGTCCAGGCAAAGTCAGCTCCGGGACATCGCCACAACCGGCGACGAGGCCGCTGAGTGTGCCGCTGCCGACTCTTTCAAAGAATTTTCCGGCAAGGAGGGCAAGTAAATGTTCCCGATCCTTCCCGGAATGGATTTCTCCTGGGTCGATCCCGAAGGCACTCCGAACCGCCGGTGGCGGGCGGTAATGTCGAGGGAAGTCTGGCAGCAGGTCGTCAACATCCGCCTCTACGGCAGCCATCCCCCACCTCCTGGAACACCCCAGTTGTTCCTGAAGAAACCGCGCAAGCCACGGGCCACGGGCGCTCAGGCGGTAACCCCTGAACTCACCAAGAAACGCCGGATGCGCCGTCGCGCCAAAGCGAAGGCACTCACCACCTGACCACTTATTGCCTCCCTGGGGGTGGTCGCACCAAGGGCGGCATTTGACAACCAGCGACTCACAAAAACTGATCACATGACAAATCCAACAGGCAGCCTCACCATCCAACGGGGCAAAATCACGCGGCCGCAGAAGGCGACGATCTTCGGGCCGGAAGGAGTCGGCAAATCCACCCTGGCATCCCAGATGCCGGAGCCGGTGTTCATCGACACGGAGGGCGGCACCCACCACCTCGATGTGGCGCGGTTCCCGGAAATCAAAACCTGGGACGATGTTGTTGCAGCAACGACAAAGCTCGCCACCGCCGACCACGGGTTCAAGACGCTCGTCATCGACACGGCCGACTGGCTGGAAAAACGCCTCGCTGAACATGTCTGCCGGAAGGCGAACAAGGACTCGATCGAGGATTTCGGGTTCGGCAAGGGGCACGTCATCGTAGCGGAGGAGTTCGCGAAATTTCTGACGAGCCTCGACGTGCTGCTCAAGCGCGGGATGCACGTCGTCTTTCTGGCGCACTCGACAGTGAAGAAGTTCGAGTCCCCGGAGCAGGCGGGCAGCTACGACAGATACGAGTTGAAGCTGAGCAAGCAGGTCGCGCCGCTTCTGAAGGAATGGAGCGACCTTCTGCTTTTCGCCAACTACGTGACCAAGGTGGCGGAGGGCGACACCGGAAAGCGCCGTGGCGTCGGAGGGCGCGAGCGCGTGCTTTTCACCACCCATACTGCGGCCTACGACTCGAAGAACCGCCACGGCCTGCCAGAAAAGCTGCCGTTCGCATTCGAGTCGATCTCCCCGGTGTTCGGTGTTCAGCCTGCGGTCGCGGCTCCGGCCTTGCCGCAGAAAGCCATGGCCGAGCGCCTCGACGAGGTGTTCGCGGGTCGCGCGGACAAAGTCCATGCGTTCCTGGTTTCCCGGAGCCAGATCAAAGCCGACGGCACGTGGGCTGACATCCCAGCCGACTACGCCGAGCGGATCCTCCAGGACACCGCCAAGTTCCTCGATGCCGTGGAGAAATTCAGCGTGGCGGGAGGTGCCCAATGAGCCTGCGCCCCTCCGCCCTGCCGAAACTGACGCTCTGCGCCTGCTACAAATCCGACCCGAATCCCGGGCCTGCAGCAGGACGCGGCACATCTCTGGACACGAGATTTCGTGTGCGCATCCAGGGTCTTCCCGAACCCGAGGATGGATTCCAGCCGACCGAGGCGGACAACGCCGCCGTCGAGTGGGCGGTAGCCACGGTCCGAGCGTTAGCCGGCGGCACTCCCATCATCACGAACGAAGACGACTGCCGGGTGGCGATTCCCGGGATCGAAAATCCCGGCACCGCCGATGCGATCCTGCCCGAGCGCCTCGCCCACGCCGACCTGAAAACCGGCCAGAAGCGAAACTACCGCGAGCAGATGGCGGCCTACGCGCTCGGGCTTATGGAGCAGCATTTCGCCTCCGAGTGGACCGCCTACCTGCTTTTCTGCGATCAGAAGGAAGTCGTCACCCACCGGTTCACGTTCGACGAGGCCCGGCAGATCGTGGAGGCGGTAGTCCGGAAATTCCATGATCCGGACAAGCAGCCATCCGTGAACGAATACTGCGGGTGGTGCGTGAATCGGGAAGTCTGCCCGGCACGCCTCGCCGAGGCCGCAAAGGCGGTCGCGGTGGCGGAGCCTGGATTCCAGTTCGAGCTGATCCTCGCCGACAACGACCGGCTCGGAAAGTTCCTATCCGCCTGCGGGATCTTGGACGATTTCCGCGAGCAGGCCGAAGCGGCAGCCAAGGAACGCATCGAATCCGGCCAGGTCATCCCCGGATGGAAGATCGCCTCCCGGCGAGGTCCCGAATTCGTGGGCAACGACGATGTGGGCCGGTTCGTAGCCGAGATCGGCATTGGTCCGGTTCTCGCCGCCTACGGCAGCCTCTCCGCCAAAAAGTTTCGCGAAGTCTGGGAGCAGAACCTCCCTGACCGCCCGTTCCCCGAAGAACTCATCAAACACGGCAAAGCCAGCCTCACGCTGCGTGCCGCCAAATCAACAACCGCAGCAACCAAATAAACTACTATGCCATCATACAAAGCAGCAGAACCCGTCAGCCGGCCCGATTACGTCGAGGCCGGGGAATACACAGTCGAAGTCCTCAACGCCGATGAATCGGTCTCCAAGCAGGGCAACGAACTGATCGAACTCAAACTCAAAATCGAACCCTCGGGCGCGATCCTCTACGACAATCTGGTTTTTACGCCGAATGCGTTCTGGAAGATCGACGCGTTCCGGCTCGCAACCGGCGAGGAGGTCACTCCCGACGAGGAGGTGGAGATCACCGGCGACGGACTGATCGGCCGCACCGGCCGCGCCCGCTTGATCGTCGAGGAATACAACGGCCGCAAGCGCAACAAGATTGCCGCCTGGCTCCCGCCCGAAGCGCCCGCAGCCGCCGCAAAGAAAGGAGGATCGAAAAATGAAAACGAACCCTTCTGAGCGCATGGGCCTGCGCGGATATCAAGTCGAGGCGTTTAACGCCATCACCAATGGCTTCGGGGAATTCCAGAAGCAACTCGCGGTGAAGCCGACGGGATCTGGAAAGACGATCCTCTTCGCCAAGCTGGCGGAGCACTACCAGCCGCGGCGCACGCTCGTGCTCGCCCACCGGGAGGAGCTCATCAGCCAGGCCGTGGACAAAATCCGCAAGGCCACCGGCCTCGTCGCCGACGTGGAGATGGGTGACTCGCGCGCCAGCCTCGATGCACCGGTCGTCGTGGCGAGCGTGCAGACGCTCATGCGCGAGAACCGCCGCGAGCGGTTCCCGCGGGATCACTTCGGCCTCGTCGTGGTGGATGAAGCCCACCATGTGCTCGCGAACAGCTACCTCTCGGTCATGAACCATTATGACGAATACGCATTCGTCCTGGGCGTGAGCGCCACGCCGGACCGGGGGGACAAAAAGAACCTCGGACGGTATTTCCAGAACATCGCCTACGAGATCTCCCTCCTCGACCTGATCAAGCAGCAGTGGCTCTCGCCAATCCGGGTGAAGACCGTGCCGCTCGGGCTCGATCTCAGCGGCGTGCGGACCACTGCGGGCGACTTCAACCCGGACGACCTCGCCCACGCCATCGAACCCTACCTCGGGCGCATCGCAGATGTGATGGTCGAAAACCGTGACCGGAAGACGCTCGTGTTCCTGCCGCTGATCTCGCTCTCCGAGAAGTTCGCGGCCATGTGCCGCGAGCGCGGGCTAAATGCCGAGCATGTGGACGGGCAGAGCCGCGACCGCGCGGGAATCCTCGCCCGGTTTTCACGGAACGAAACCAGAATCCTCAGCAACGCGATGCTGCTCACAGAGGGCTACGACGAGCCGAGCATTGATTGCGTCGTCTGCCTGCGGCCCACAAAAGTCCGGGCTCTCTACAGCCAGATCGTCGGGCGGGGAACCCGTCTCTTCCCCGGGAAGGACCACCTCCTGCTTCTCGACTTCCTCTGGCTCTCCGGTGACCACAGCCTGGTCAAACCCGCCCACCTGATCGCCGGCAGCGCCGAAGAAGCCGCCCAGATCACTGAGAATATCGGCGACGAGGGCGACCTCGAGGAGGCGAAGGAGGCAGCGGATCGCGATCTGGCGGCGAGCCTGCGCAGGCGGCTTAAAGAAAACTGCCACCGCCAGTCCCGCACGTTCGATGCGCTGGAGTTCGCACTCTCGATCAACGACATGGACCTCGCGGATTACGTTCCCACGATGGCCTGGCACGACCACTCGGTCACCGCGAAGCAGGCGGAACTCCTCGCCCGTTACGGCGTGGACCCGGCGACCGTGAGCTGCAAAGGACAGGCATCGGCCATCATCAACAAAGTGTTCATGCGCTTCGACCTCGGCCTGGCCACACCGAAGCAGGTCCGCATGCTGCGCCGGTTCGGGCACGCTCAGCCCGCCTTGGCCACGTTCAACGAGGCGAAGGCGTTCCTCGACATCCACCTCGGCGGCAGAAAGGCGGTGCTGGCATGAGCAATCCAACCGCGCCGCCGGAAGTTGTCAGCCTTGGGGGTCTCGAACCCGACACGTCACCTTCGAGGGTGGTCGTCAAAGATGGAACGATCTGGATTGAGGGACCGTATCGTTATCCGATCGACGTGGACCGGATCACGGACCTGCGTGATCTGCTGGCCTGGGTCCGGCACCTCTCTCGCAAGACATGGGTCACCCGCAGAATCCTGGGCGAGTTCATCGACGTGGTGGCGGCACGCCAAGGCATCCACACGAGGATCGGTAAATGAAGTATCGCTCCCCCGTCCCCACGCCGCAGCTCCCGCGCCGCACGCTCGACTATCTCGAGCGCGGCGCGGCAGAGGGTCGGCGTAATGCCGAGCTTTTCGACGCCGCCTGTCAGTTCCGCGACGCCGGCATCGCTCCCGGCGACGCCGAGGAACGGCTCCTGGCGCGGGCGCTCGCGGACGGGCTCACCGAAAACGAGGCGCGAACGACGATGCGCTCGGCTCTCGCCCAAGGTGCGCGCGCGGCAATCCATCACGGGGGCGTCGCAAATCCCCCGCAACATGCCCCGCCGACGCAGACCAAACCCGAACTGCGCCCAAAATTTATTCCCGAGCCGATGGATCTGCCCCCGCCGGTCGAGGGCGGTTTCATGCGACTTCTCGAAACCTGCTTCCGTGAGGACGAGTTTGTTGCCATCGCCCCAGCATCCGAAGACGACGAAGGCAACATTGTCCCGAAGCGGGGCGTGACACTGACTGCGGAAGACTGGCGCAAGCGCGTCGAGTCCAAGCGTGGCATCGAGCGGTGCTTCTCCACCAAGCTTGGCCTTTTCATCCGGCTCAACCCGATGATCAAGGACGGAGCGAAGAACGACGAGGTGACGGCCTTCCGGCATGTGCTCGTCGAGTTTGACCGGGATATCAAAGGCGAGCTGATCCCGAAGGAAGTCCAGTTCGGCGCCATCGTTTCCAGCGGGTTCCCGGTTTCGGTCGTGATCGACTCCGGCAACAAAAGCCTCCACGCATGGGTGCGGGTCGATGCCCCCGATGCCAACGAATACCGCCGCCGGGTCGGCATCATCTGGGATTGGCTCGAAGGGCTCAGTCTCGACAAGCAGAACAAAAACCCGTCCCGGCTTTCACGCTGTCCCGACGGCTGGCGCACCGTGGACGGCGAGCTTCGCCAGCAGCGCCTCCTCGCCCTCAACATCGGCGCCAAATCCTGGGCGGAGTGGGAGAGCGCCAATTCGGCCGACGGACTCCCGGAGATCCTCTCCGGCTCCGAATTCATGGCCGTTCCGCAGTTGGAACCTCCCCAGTTGATCGAGGGCGTCCTCCACCAGTCGAGCAAGATGATCCTGGGCGGGGCGAGCAAGTCCCGCAAAACCTGGACCCTCATTGATATTTGCCTCTCCGTGAGCGCGGGCACCCCATGGTGGGGGTTCAAGACGAAACGCGGACGTGTCCTCTACCTCAATTTTGAGCTTCCGGCATTCGCATTCCAAAAGCGCGTCGCCCTGATTGCCGCAGCCAAAGGCATCACCGACTTTTCCGGATTCGACCTCTGGAACCTGCGCGGTTTCGCAACAGACTTTTCCGAACTGATCCCGAAGATCCTCTCCCGGATCAAGGAATCCAACTACGCGTTGATCGTCCTGGACCCCGTTTACAAGGGCCTCGGCAAACGCGACGAAAACAAGGCCGGGGACATCGCGTCCCTCTGCAACGAGATCGAGCAGCTCGCCGTGAAATCCGGCGCAGCCGTGGCCTACGGTGCCCACTATTCCAAGGGCAACCAGGCGGCCAAGGATTCCATCGACCGGATCGGCGGTTCCGGCGTGTTCGCCCGAGATGCGGACGTGATCCTCACCATGACCCCGCACGAGGACAAGGACGCCTACGTCATCGACCTCACCCTGCGTGCGCTTCCGCAGGTGGACCCGTTTGTAGTCCGCTGGCGGGCCGTCCACTTCGAGCGCGACGATTCCGCCGACCCATCAAAGCTGCGTGATCCAAAAACCGCAGGGAAGACATCCAAGGCCACATATCGCAAAGGGAGCTCGGCTGAAATCTATGGGCCAAGCCTCCTGGAAATGCCTCCGATGAGCAACGAAAAGGATCCTTCTCTTTCAGAAGTCATCACCTTCATTTGCGAGCGGGTCGCCCAAATGGAAGGCGAGTGTTCGCTGAAAGAAGGCCAGCGCATTTTTTACTGCCTGGCCAACATGAAGAAGAATGGTCCGATCATTTTCGACAGGGCAACACGTCTTTGGAGAGGGAGAAATTATGTCCGGTGATCTCTTGCCCGTAAGGTTGTCGTTAAGGTTTACAGTAAGGATAATAACCTTACTGGTAATCTTCAGGATTACTGTAACTCACCTTACAGTAAACCTGACAGATATACATAGTATATCAGAGCGAACCGATAAATCGGGTTTCGCTCGCGATGTATCGCCTGAAGGCTCATCGCTCCAGTTTTTCCGGTCGCCGGAGCACTCGTTCCCAAACCTCCAATCACCCCTTCTCCCAACCACAGGAGTTGCCGCAGGGGAGATCCAACCCCAAACCAAACCAGCCCCGCAATTCGTCAAACCTGGTCCGCAAATTCGTTTTCCCGCCGCCGCAATCGCAGAACCGCACCCGGCCGCTTTCATCCGCTTCTACGCCAATTTCTGACCCATCAAAAATCTCATGAATCACCACACCAAAAAAGCAGCCGTCAAGCGTGGGGGTCTTCCCTGCGGTTACACCGAGGTCCGTCCCGCGCGCGGAGTTTCCGCAGCAGACACATTCAACCAAATCGCCACCGCCATCACCTCCGCCGGTTCGGTGGCTTTGGACATCGAAACCTTCGGTCCCGGCAAGAAGGACGGCCTCAACCCGTGGCGGGGCGATATCCGGCTCCTCAGCGTCAAGGTTCCCGGCAGCACCCCTTCGCTGATTGATCTCCAGTCAACCGGATACGACTTGGGCGAGCTGGGCCGCGCCATCGAGTCGGTCGAGGTGATCGCCCACAATGCGAAATTCGATCTCCTCTGGCTGGCGGTCAAATGCGCTGTCCGGCCGAAGAAGGTGTTCTGCACGCTCACTGCCGCCCGGTTGCTCTCGGCCGGCACGAAGCCCGGCAACAACCTGGACCAGTGCCTGGAACGATTCCTCGGAATCGCCCCGGCTCCAGACCAATCCCGCTCCGACTGGGGCGGCATGTTCCTCACCGACGATCAGCTCGCCTACGCTGCCCGGGACGTGGCGCACCTGCACGATCTGGCGGGCCGGTTGGATGCGGAATTGGGCGGGGCGGATCTCGAAACGGTGCGCACGCTCGAAATGGAACTGCTCCCGGCCATCGTCGCCATGGAGGAGGCAGGGATTGCAATGGACAAACCACGGCTGCAGGCGATCCGGGATGAATCCAGGGAAACGACCAAGGCGAAGGCCGACGAACTTCGCGCCCTCCTCAACGCGCCATCGCTCAACCCCGGCAGCCCGGACCAACTCAAAGCGGCACTCTCCCGCGCCGGGATCGAGGTTGCGAACACGAACGAGGAAACCCTCAAGGCGACCGATGAGGGGACGATCATCCCGGCGATCCTCGCGCTGCGCGGAGCGGAAAAGTCGGCTCAACAGGCCGAGAGCCTCATTGATTGCATCGAGTCCGACGGGCGGATCCACGGGCGATTCGAGCCGACCGGCACCGATACCGGCAGGTTCTCGAGCAAAACCCCGAACCTCCAGAACATCGGCAGGGGTGAACTCCGGGAATGCTTCCTCGCGCCAATCGGTTCCCGGCTGATCGTCGCCGACTATTCCCAGATCGAACTCCGGGCAGCGGCAGCGATTGCAGGAGAGGCGAAGATGATCGAAGCCTAAAAGCGCGGCGACGACCTCCACAAACTCACCGCCGCCACCGTTCTCGGGAAGCCGATTGGGGAGGTGACAAAAGCAGATCGGCAGACTGGGAAATCAGCCTCATTCGGGCTTCTTTACGGCCAGTCCGCCAAGGGCCTCGTCCGATATGCGGCATCCTCCTACGGCGTCACGCTTGAGGAGGACGAAGCTGAGGAAATCCGCCGGGCGTTCTTCCGCACCTACGGCGCTCTGCGGCAATGGCACGGGGAGAGCCACAACATTGCGGAACGCGGCGTGGGCGAGGTGAGGACGGTGCTCGGCCGCCGTCGCCTGATCCCGAAGGACGCCGATGCCTGGCAGCAGTTCACGGCGCTGGTCAATACCCCGGTCCAGGGTGGCTGCGCGGACGGAATGAAACGCGCCCTCGTCCTCATCGCCTCCCGGCTCCCTGCCAACTCCCGTCTGATCAGCACCGTGCACGACGAAGTGATCGTGGAATCTCCGGAGGCGGATGCCGAGGCGGTCTGTGCGGTGGTCCGGGAATCGATGATCTCCGCCATGACCGACCTCTTTCCCCAGGTGCCAATCGAAGTGGAGGCGGGCGTCTGCGAACGCTGGAGCGAAAAATGAACGACTACGCCGCATCCCAATCCGTGAAGAACGCCCGTTACAAACGGGAATACGAATCCTGGATCGCCGGGCTTTCGCCGAAGGAACGTGCCCGGTTCGAGGCCGAGGGGCTGGCGGCCCCGTGCATGGACGACCAACCGGCATCCCACTGCGGCCTCACCGTGGACATCGCCGAATCCCCGGTCGCCTCCGACGAATTCGACATTGCGAAGGCCATTGATCCTCCTCCCGCTCCAAAAGCGAACGACAGCCTCACCGACGAGGCGCTCTGGGACGTCCTGCGGCGGCTCTTGGGCGAAATCCTCGGCATGCAGAACCGTTCGCTCACCGTCGAGTGCTTGGCGATCGTGTCCGGCCTTTCCTACGTCGGCGATTCGATGTCCGAGATCGCCACCCGCCACGGCGTCACCCGTGCGGCCGTTTCCAAGCGCTGCGTAGAACTCTCCGAGCGCCTCAGTCTCCCGCCATCGCGGGCCATGCGTTCGTTGACAGCGCGCAAGTCGTATCGGGCCGCCCAGCTCCGAGCCCGGGCCAACCAGGAATTTTCATGCTCACCCAAATCAACGAAAAATTGACCATCACCCCGAACGGGCTGCGATTCAACGCCGACCTCACATTCGAGGAATGGAGTTCGATGGCTCCCAATATCGGCGGCGCACTCAGATCGATGGCATTCGTCATCGGCGACTGGATGATCTACGGCGAGGAAAAGTTCGCGGTCCAGCCCTGCATCCCCGGCCTGGAAGACAATGACCCGCGCCACGTCAGGGTTTCGGCCCCGAACTACGTGGCGACCCAGGCAGCTACCGGCCTGGACATGACCACCCTGAAAAGCTACGCCTACGTCAGCCGTCGGGTTCCAATGTCGTTACGCAACGACTTTCTCTCCTGGGAACACCACAAGGTCGTGGCCAAACTCGCCGCCGACAAGCAGGTCGAGTGGCTCAACACTGCGGCAGCCGGGGATTCCGGCGAGCGGATCAGCGTGCGGCGCCTCCGGGCGTCCATCACCTCCGGCCGGGTCCTCTCGCCCGAGGAACTTTCCGTCCCTCCATCCGAGCAGGGCATCACCAATCACATCCCCTCCATCAACCGGCTCTGCGGCTGGTGGAAGCAAATCGGCGGCACCGACTGGATCAAGTCCCGGTCCCGCGAGCAGGTCGCCGCGCTCCTCCGCGATTTCGAACCCGTCCTTTCCATCATCAACCAACTCAACACATCCATCAAATGAACTTCATCAACCTATTCCTCACCTTCATCGGCCTCGTTTCAATCGTGCTCTGCGTCTTCTTTTTGATGACCAAGTTTGTCGAAACATGGTTCGACATCCAGACATGCAAGCTCGATATCGCGCGCCTCGAACGCCAGATCAAAAACCTCCAGTGCAATCGGCTCTGAGCATCCCAACCAATGAACAACCTGAACGCACTGCTGCCGGTCGCTGACCTTGAGTTTGGCGAGGAACTGAAGAAAACCGTCAACGCCCGCCAACTCCACAGGTGGCTGGGGGTGGGGAAGGATTTTCCCACTTGGATCAATAACCGCATTCAGCAATACGGATTTGAGCAGGACAAAGACTTCGTTGTTGTCGAAGAGTTTTCCCCAAATTTGGGGAAAACCTCCAAAGGCGGGTGGCCCTGCATCCCGAGCAACCTCCACCTCTACGGCACGATTGACGACGATGGGAAGCCATTCACCGGACTTCGCCGGGGAAGCGTCACCAAGGCACTCCACCGACTCAAGGACGCCGCCGCATTCAACCTCCACGTCAGCCAACTCGAATTCCAACTCGCATGCAACGAGGCAACAGCATGATTGGCCTCACCCGTTCTAATGTCGGCAATAGCGACATTAACGGGCAGCCCCGCTTGGGCATCCGCCGGGCCGCATTCGTCGCCGCCAGGAACCGGCTCACCGAAGCCGTCCAGATCATCAAACTCACCTCTCAACTCGAACTCCACCTTCTCCAACAATGACCACACTACCCGCCGACTCTGAACAAAAAGCCGCCATCGAAGCGATCACTGAACTCCTCACCGCCCATTACTCCGAAGCCGTTGACTCGGCGGACGAGGACGGGAAATTCGGCATCGGGTTCAAGGTCACATTCGACCGCTCCCACTCGCCCACGAAACTGAAGGTCACGTCCCGGATCTCCAAGTCGCTCACCGACGAAATCGAGACGAGTGTTCCAGATCCGAGCCAGCCGGAGTTGCTGTGAGTTGACT